>Ga0233344_1000085_pt1 | contig 18798 bp, 16 predicted proteins | sample GEONDECOMP281_FD_180697 | JGI IMG/M metagenome (GOLD analysis project Ga0233344, IMG submission 180697) | Leaf litter microbial communities from Shasta-Trinity National Forest, California, United States - GEON-DECOMP-281 | ecosystem: Environmental > Terrestrial > Plant litter > Unclassified...
CTACAATTTTTTACAAACCGATAAAAAGCATCAAAGAAGACCGCAGCGGGCAGATTAATATCAACTGGGCAAAAGTAGGGAATGGCTCTCTGCTGTGGAGCGATAAAAGGGGCGGCTTTGGAACTAAGCTAACGGACATGTACTATTCAGGAGATGATGCCCTTCCAGGAAGAAAAGAAATTGATACCCGCAAATTAAAATACGCATACAGCATCATTAATATACAACGTGCCGCAGATGAAAAAAATGACCCCACTAAAAAAAGAAGGGATTATATGGATATCTATACTGACAATCCTGATCCTGCTAAAGACAATGAATATCCTTCGGTAAATGTTTATCCGGATACTATGGTCTGGAAAACAGACTATTCGTATTCACAAAACGACCCTATGGTAACAGGTTATTTTAACCACCCTTCTTATGATAACTATCCTGTAGTAGGTGTGTCCTGGGAACAAGCTACTGCATTTAACGTTTGGCGTTCCCATTTGTATGAGAAGGTAATTGCCATGAAAAAACTACCCGGAACTGCCGTACCAGAGTATAGATTACCTACAGAGGCAGAATTTGAATATGCAGCTAGGGGCGGACGGGCAAAGACAAAATACCCATGGGGAGGCCCTTACATCCGCGATGCCAAAGGTAAATTACAGGCCAATTTTAAGGTAGGCCGCGGAAATTACGTTGATGACCACGCCTTATATACGGTGAATGTGAGGTCTTATTTTCCAAATGATTATGGCCTGTACAACATGGCTGGAAATGTGGCAGAATGGACGTCTACAGCCTATAATGAATCTTCAGATCCTTTTCTGTTAGATCTGAACCCCGATTATGCCTACACTGCAAAAACAGGCGACAGTAAATACAAAAAGCGCAAAGTAGTACGCGGTGGTTCCTGGAAAGACATTGGATTTTTTCTGCAAAATGCAGTAGCCACTTATGAATACCAGGATCAGGCAAGATCTTACATTGGCTTTAGATGTATTTCCTCTTACCCGGGAGCTGATATTAACTATAAAAAATAATTCGCGTTCTCAGTTGTTCGTAAATACAATTCATCGTCATCTATTTTAATAAAGTTTTGTAATCGTAAAATTACTCTTAAAAGTGTTGGCTTCAATATTGAATAAAACTGTTCCGCTTGCAAAAGCACCTGTCGATTGACTAGCTCCATCATTATGAAAGGTCATCGTAATTACATCACCTGCTATTGCACTAAACATTTCGTTTCCTACAAATGTGCGGTCATACCACAAGTATGAATAGGTTTCAAATACTTGATTCTTTACCCAGCTGCCTATAACTGTACCATTTCTTGTTTGAAGAACATTAACATAGAGATTACATGACAATGGAACTGATGTCATATTTTGTACCATAGTAGATGTTTCGAGGATATAATACCCACTTTGCAAAACGGTATAAGTATAACCCGGAATAGTGATGTTTGTGTCACCTCCCTGAGTTACAACTATTGTTGAAAATGTATTGGGAGCGGTATAAGTTATCGGCAACGTTGCAAAATAAGGAGCCCATACCGTGCCATTCCAAATATAATATCCCGGAACAACATTATTTGGTGAAGTTCCGTAAGTAGAAATATTATAAACTATTAAGCCTGTAGCCGGACTGGTGACCGGAGTAGTTGCAGCTGTGGAAATGAGGACAACCCTTGGTGGCAGAAAACCTCTCGTTGTACTCTTGAGCTCCAGTATTGCGCTGGGATCAGGAGCAGAATTTTCACCAATTTTAACCTGCCCTTTAACTGAGCTAACTATCATTAAGACTACAATTAATATAATAAGTTTTTTCATTTTAATTATTTAGTAAAACCTGGTTACATCGAATAATGTTCTTGAACCGCCTGCATCCCCTACAGTAAACATTTTAGTTCCATCTGCGATAGCTGGACTATTAGGAGCATATACTGCAAATACAGCGGTGAGGACATCACCTGCCTGTAGAGTTATTGTCTGATTTCCAATAAAAGTGCGCTGGGTAAAAGCGTAATTTGATATCGTATTCAATTGACTTTTTAGTTTTACTGATACAGCAGTCCCGCTTCTGGTTACGATTAAATCTAAAGCTATATTTGTACGGGTATTTGCTGGTAAAAAACTAGAAACCAAAATTGAAGACTCCAGATGATAAATACCGGTTTCAGGAGCTGTGTAGGAGAAACCCGGTATGCTGTAATAAACTGTTGCAGCAGCGGCAGGAACAATGATATCTGCAATGGCACTAGACGCACTATACACGAGTTGTGGCCCTGAAAACAGTATCTGCCAGAATGTGCCCGTCCAATAATAAAGACCGGGGGTTACATTATTAGGATACGTTCCAACCGTGGCGGTGTTGTACACCATCAATCCTTCTGCAGGGCTGGCAACAGGTGCCGCCGCATTTTTGGCCGTTAGTGCAATACGTGGTGGCAGGAAGCCAGTTTTAGTGCTTTTTACTTCTAATATTGCGCTTGAATCCGGAGCAGAATTCTCTCCAATTTTTACCTGCGCAATGGCAAAGAGACTAAGCAGACAAAACCCTGCAAATGTAATTGTAAAAATTATCCTCATATCTTTTAATCAAAATTTAAACCCAGAATGATATACCAGCTATAAATTGGCTCAGTAAAGTTTTAGCACATTGAAATAGGATCTGTCAGAATCATTATTCACAGGAATCCTAAAAATTATAGTTCCCTTTGTTAGAGTACCTGTCAATGGCCCATATACAGAAAATACTGCATCAATAGTATCACCGGCCCACAAAGAAATAATTTGATCTCCTACATAGGTATAATCGTTCCAATCAAAATTTGGATTCAGGTTTAACTGGCTTTTAAACCATTGATTAACATTGGAACCAGCACGGGTCATCCGGATACTAAGGAGTGTATTTTCTGATTGTGTGAGATCTATCCTCTGCACTAGAAGTGAAGTTTCAAATTTATACAGCCCAGGGGTAACTGCGGTAAAACTAAAATTGGGAATGGTATAATTAGTTACGGCAGATGTAACAGGTACATCAATATTAGCGGTAACGCCAGTGCAGGAATAAACTAAAGGTGATTTAGCCACAAAGGCCAGCCACAAGGTGCCATTCCAGGAATAATATCCCGGAGAAACATCATAAGGGGCAGTACCTGCTGTAGCGGTATTGTAAACCATCAACCCTTTAGCAGGGCTAGCTATTGGGCCAGCTGCATTTATTGCAGTAAGGGCCACCCGCGGAGGCAAAAAACCAGTTGTAGTACTTTTCAACTCCAGCATTGCACTGGCATCAGGTGCAGAATTCTCTCCAATTTTTACCTGTGCCATTGCTAAACAATGGATGATTAAAAATCCGCTAAGTATAAAAACACGTAGTAATTTCATCTTTTAAGACTAATAGTTTTGTATATTATAAATATTAAAGCCATTGTGATTTGATCCTTCCGGAATTTTGTTACGTTATTTTCCAATCATCGAAATCCCCATTTTATTCGTACCAACACTAACATCTGTCATGACACCATCATATGCTGAACCCTGAAAAAAGATAGTTGAAATAGTATCACCGGCGACTAATGATAAAATAGCTGTTGCTGATAAGCAATTAATTCCGCTTGAAGCCCCTAATCCCATAGAGGACGCCGCAATCGCTGAAGAGGTTAGATAACTTGTTGGATCATAAGTTATATTTTTTCCAATAGCCAAATAACGTTCTCCAATTGGAGTTGATGTATTACCACCACTTTTCTCGTTAACCCTTAAACTGGTAGTAATAATATATAAACCTGGCGTGACAATAATAAAAGTGGCACCGTCTGTACTAATATTTACTCCAGTATTTGTATCCACCAAATTATATTTAACAGCGTAATTTCGATTCTGCAAAAATCCTCCGAAGGCAGCTGTCCCCCCCTGGTTAATGGTCTGAGACATTACAGCCCTTGGTAAAAGGGCTAAAGTCTGAACATCAACCATTCTTACCCACTTTGTTCCATATATATACAAACCTGTTCCTGTACCACCAATAGTACCGGTACTTGTATTATAAATGATCATTCCTGCAGTAGCTGTACCAGCCAGGCCCCATACAGACACATCAGCCAGCGCTATTCTAGGGGGCAAAAAGCCCATAGGAGAAGTAGCAGGGCTAACCACTTCTAACATTGCACCAGAGGTAACAGCTACAGAATTATCTGGCCCTATCCTTAGCTGAGCGGTGGCAGAAATTGCAATCAATCCCATTACGGCTACCATTAAGGTGATACGCATTTTTATAGTCATACTCGTTATTTAGTGCTATTGGATATTTTGAATTTTTTAGAGAATAGATCAAGCCTAATTAGAACATTTAACAACCTGCATTGATATTGTACCCAGAGAGGCATCACTAATAATATTTGTGTAATTGGAAGTCTGTATAAAATTGGACAAGATCGTGTCTCCTGCATTTAAATAGCTCATTACATTGGTATTCAGACTAGTTGTACCTGTACAAGTGATTCCCGTTGAAGCCAGGGCCGAACCTCCAGATATATAGTAATTTGCATCGTATATAGCATTTTTCATAATAGACAAATACCGCTCTCCCACCGTTGTTCCTGAATTGGCTCCGTTTTCACCAACACGGAAACTTGTAGCTATCAGGTAATATCCAGCAGTAAGAATGGTAAATTTAACTCCATCAGCACTTACAGTTATACCTGTTGTGGAAGGATCAATTGTATCATGAGGAATAACTGTATTCTGATTCTGTATAAATCCACCGCCAGCGGCCCCACCCTGATTAACAGTAGAAACCACTCTGGCCCTTGGTAGTGATACCAATGCCGCTTCATCAACCATTCTATTCCAGCGGGAATTATAAAAGATATATAAACCAACACCAGAACCACCTGTGATAGATGCGTTTGTGTTGTATACCATCATTCCGTCTGATGAACTTCCTGAAAGCCCCCAGGCGGATGTGTCTGACAGTGATATCCGCGGACTCAAAAAACCTTTTGGTACAGTAGCTGAGCTGGCCACTTCAAACATGGCACCAGGAGTAATTGCAATTGTATTATCCGGACCAATCCTAACCTGTCCTGAGCCAGGACTACTTACGATGAGCAGGGTAAAGTTGATCATTACATAAACCCATATATATTTAGTGATCATACCTCAATATTAATTAGAGAACATAGTTACTTCCATTCTTATTGTTCCTGTAGCAGGTTGCGTAACAACATTAGTATAGGCTGAATCCTGATAAAAATTTGAAACCAATGTATCACCTGCAGCTAAATAGCTAAACCCCGATGCGGTCATACTATTATATCCATAGGAATTAAAAGCTGTTGCAGCCAATTGAGTTCCGGTGCTAAGTATAAAATTTGAATCATAAGCAGTATTCTTAACAATGGATACATATCGCTGCCCGGTAGTTGATCCAGATCCCCCCGCAGCATCATATACACTTACGGATACTGTAATCAGGTAAAATCCGGCCGTAATAATAGTCATCTGCGCCCCGTCTGCACTTAAGGTTAGTCCCCTGTTTAGTTCTACAACATCATGCTTCAAAGCATAATTGGTTCCAAGAGCAAATCCACCATTTATTGCTGTTCCGCCCTGGGCAACCGTAGCATAAACAACAGCCTTAGGTAAACCTGCCTGTGTAGCGTCATCTACCATTCGGTTCCATTTGCCGGAATACCATGCATAAATTCCAACACTTGCCCCGCTCGTGCCTCCAATGATCGTGGGACTGGTATTATAAACCATCATCCCGTCAACAGCTGTACCGGCAAGGGTCCAAACCGCTGTACTGGTTAAGGCTACCTTTGGCGGCAAAAATCCCGCTCCAGCGGTAGAACTTGCTATTTCGAGCATAGCCCCAGCATTTACTGCTACAGAATTATCTGGGCCAATTCTTACCTGGGCATTTGCCGGCACAAATTTAAAGGCCATTCCAATAAGCAATAACCATAAGAATTGCTGTTTGGCAGATTTCGTCATTTTATGCTGCATTTTATAATGATTAATAGCTATAAAATATATTATTTGGCCACTGCTGTTTTACTTTGCTGTAGCTCATTTAATAACCTGTTTAACTCTTTATGCATGGCAATTTTCTCTTCTTTTAGCTCATCCCGCAACCGGGTTTCCATTGCTGCCATTTTTTGCATATCACGTTCTCTTTCATCGTAAAGGCGACCTAACATTTCAGTTTGTGCTTGCTGCTGATCAGCTAATAACTCATTTTTTGCTTTGAGCAATGAGTTCTCTTTTTTAAGTTCGCTGGTTCTTTTGATCAGTCCTTGTATGGCAATCATATTTATACCATCAAAATCAGCACTCATAATAGTGGTATCATTGCCGATTGTTCCATAACTGTCTTTTCCAAAAGCCGCGTAGAAATCTTGCGCCATAGGGCCATAGTGGCGAAATTTCTTAGCATCCTGCCCTTTATAGTTCCAACTGCTCAATTGCATCGTATCTATTTTTTGAATAAATGCTTCACCCTGTGCAGCTTCAAAATTTTCCTTTTTACGTTTATCAGAGGTAATGCTCATTCCATTTGCCCCGGGATCTATGGAAATATAGGTTGTGGCACCTGTATAAAATTTATATCCCCCGGCAAAACGCATAGTTATTTGGTTGGCAAGCGTACTGCTTTGTACAGTAGCAGATGACTGATCTCCAATGATAAAGGCTCCGGCAAAGCCACCTGTAGAAACAGATGAGCCGAGTGCTGTAGAATAATTTCCGTTAGCCGTTACCGCATAACCTAATGCCGTAGAATATATCCCGGTACTGGCCAGATCCCATTCTGTTCCTTTAGCCGTACCTGCTCTAAAAGCTGCCTTAGCGGGGTACCACATCATTCGTGTGCCCGCCCCAAGAATGGGCGTAGGCACCGTTGTTGCAGTACCAACAAAAGTACCCGGAGCTACAAAACCACTATCACTTTTAAATGTTTTCTGGCCAAGTACCAGCTGCTGCGTGTATTTATTCACATAACCATCAGCATCAGCATAATGAACCCACTTGTCATTTTCACGGTGATAGAATTTAGTAGTTGCCACATCATATGCAATCATCCCTTCTACAATATTTGCTACCGGAATAGAAGGTGATGTAGCATTGAGCAGATCCGTAACCCGCGGTACCAGAATTGCTTTATCAACCCCTTCTACCTGCAATGCGATAGAGGTATTGCTCAATACAGTTGCCGTACCAATCACTATACCTTTAGCACTTACCAAATTTGCAGCATTGATATTAAAGTTGTTTAAGTTTAAATCTTTCGTTGCAATATGAGAACCTAGATTATCACGCATTAGTTGCTGGGAAAATACAGTTTGAGAACTGCCAGCCAAGAAGATAGCGATAGTACATTTTAAAAATATATTCATGATCTTTTGTTTTACTGTGAAGTATTAGTTTTTGGCTCATTTGCTACATAAGCTCCTTCAGCTTCCTGCGCAGTAACAGCTGCCATTTTTTCCATCAGTCGCTGAAGTTTAACCAGCGCGGCCTGCATTTTTTCACTGTTATTTTCCTGCGCTTGCAACTTCTCAGTTAGTTTTTCATTCTTATCCAGCAAAGTGGATATAGTCAAAGTATTTTTAGCCATTAAAACTTTTAAGGTGTCATTCTCTTTTGCCAAGGCATTTGTGCGTTTCACTAACCCTTTAATGGCAATCATATTTACGCCGTCAAAATCTGATGAAGCAATCAGCGTATCACAGCCAATAGTTCCATAACTATCTTTACCGAATGCAGCATAAAAATCCTGAGCCATTGGCCCATAATGACGGAATTTTTTTGCGTTCTGCTTTTTGTAATTCCAACTACCCAGCGCCATCGTATCAATTTTTATTAAAAAAGACTCAGCATTAGCAGTTTCTAAATTTTCTTTTTTTCGTTTATCTGAGATCACAGACCAGGAGTTTGCTCCATTTGTCATCAGGACTCCGGCTGTCATACCAGCATTAGTAAAAAGCCGGTATCCCCCATCGAAGCGCATATTCATCTGATTAGCAACAGCTGCAGATAGATTATAACTATTGTTATAATCTCCAAAACACATTGAACCTGCAAGGCTATTTGTAGAGACATTTACACCAATAGCCGCTGAATAATCACCGCTTGCTGTAGAACCATTTCCTATAGCCAATGAATTAACGCCGCTTGCGGTACACCTAACACCAAGCACAGTAGACTGGAGACCACTTGCGGTACTCATATATCCTCCTGCCAGACATTCATTATTACTCGCTGTTGTTTCACCTCCATAAGCAAAACTATTTAGAGCTGAAGCAATAGTTCCACGTCCAACCGCAAAGCTATTTAAACCACTTGCGACCGGACCAATACCTGAAGTAATAATAGATTTGGTAGCAAATGTAACCCATCCCGTAGTGTTATGAACATAGAATTTGTCTGTTGCAACGTCATAGGCAATCATGCCAGCCAAAGCATTTCCTGTAATTACCGAATTATTAAGTAGATCAGTTACCCGGGGAATTAAAATTGTTTGTCCGGTTCCATCTACCTGTAAGGCAACCGAAGTATTGGTTACTGCTATATCACTACCTATTGCTGCAGTTACTGCATTGACCGCATTGGCACCATTAATATTAAATCCGTTGAGATTCAAATCCTTTGTTGCAATATGAGAACCCAGGTTATCACGCATCAATTGCTGAGAAAACGCCACTTGTGAGTTGGCAACCAACAAGAAAGCGATAGAATATTTAAAAAATGTATTCATGATTTTTTATTTCACTGTGAAGTATTATTTTTCGGTTCATTTGCTACATAAACTCCTTCAGTTCGAGGCGTAATAACAGCACCCATTTTTTCTACCAGTAGCTGAAGCTTAACCAGCGCGGCCTGTATTTTTTCATTCTTATCCAGTAAAGTGCCTATATCAACTGTATTTTTAGCTTCTAAAACTGATACCCTTACTTTTAAATCATCATTCTCTTTTTGAAGCGTACCAGTGCGTTTCACCAAACCTTTAATGGCAATCATATTTACGCCGTCAATATCTGCACTAGAAATAAGTGTATCACATCCAATAGTTCCATAACTATCTTTTCCAAAAGCGCTATAGAAATCCTGAGCCATTGGCCCATAGTGACGGAAAGTTTTCGGATCCTGAACTTTATAATTCCAGCTGCCTAGTTGCATCGTATCAATTTTCACTAAAAAAGATTCTGCATCAGTAATTTCGAAATTTGTCTTTTTACGTTTATCTGAAATAGTTGCCCAAGAGTTAGCCCCGTTACTCATCCAAACTCCTGTAGTTAAACCAGAGTTAGTATAAAGCTTATACCCCTGATCAAATCTCATTAACAGCCTATTTTGTACATCTGCAAACATGGCTTGAGAAGTGGAATTATCACCAAAAACCATTGCACCATCCTTTTGATTCACATCAGCATAACTACCTATAGCCACAGTACCAGCACCATTTGATACAACATGTTGTCCCATAGCCACACTAGCAATACCTGATGAGGTATTAGCGTAACCAAAGGCAACAGACTGGGCACCGGTGGATGAATTCCCATTTCCACCAGCAATTGATTCGGAACCTCCTGACGAGTTTCCAGTCCCAAGACCTAAACTGTTTGCTCCATACACATTATTGCCATTTCCAACCGTAAAAGTATTTGTTCCGGAAGAAGTATTATTGGCACCAAATGCAACGGAATTAATACCACTTGCCGTACTTGTATTTCCACCCGCAAAGGACGCATAACCACTTGCAACTGACTGACTACCAAAAGCAAAACTATTTTCACCAGTTGCAGAAGTGGTATTACCAATAGCAAAGGAAGTTTGTCCACTAGCAATCCCAGAAACACCAAAAGCAGTGGAATAAGACCCCACTTTAGCCATATCCCAATTATCTGCACCAGCCCATCCAGCTCTAAAAGCAGCTTTAGCAGGATACCACATCATTCTTATGCCAGCACCACTTACAGGAGGCAGAACCGTTGTTGAAGTACCTACAAAAGTACCCGTAGCCACAAAACCACTATCGCTTTTCATTGTTTTTAGTCCAAGTATTACCTGGGGCAAAAACCGGTCTACATAATTGATTGCATCAACATATACAACCCATGCATTATTTTGCCGGTGATAAAATTTACTTGTCGCCAAATCATACACTATCATCCCATTCACCGCATTTGCTACAGGAATAGAAGGCGTTGTTCCATTCAGCAGATCCGTTACCCGGGGTACCAGGATCGCTTTATCAACCCCATCTACCTGCAATGCGATAGAGGAATTAGTAAGCGTGGTTGCTGTACCGGCCAAAACAACAGAAGCAACTACCGTAGTTGCATTTACCGTATTTGCGGCATTGATATTAAATCCGCTGAGATTCAAATCCTTTGTTGCTACATGCGAACCCAGGTTATCACGCATCAATTGCTGAGAAAAGGCGCCATACGAACTGGTTACCAGAACTATAGCTAAAATGCATTTTGAGAACATATTCATCATTCTTTATTTTACTGTGAAGTATTATTTTCTGACTCTCAAATCACCACCACCGGTATCGCGACTACCACGGCCATCGCCATTTCCAAAGAAATAACCAATAGAAATTTCATGCGTAGCATTGCTAAAACCGGCAACTCTGGTACCGCCAAAAGAAAACATATAACTGTAACCTATACTCAGGTTATCGTTTCTAAAGGAAGTTAATAGTGCCAATTCATTACTGGACCGATAATCAAAACCAACTCCCACTGCATTCTTTACCCATATCTTGCTGGATATATCAGCTTCTAAAGGCACATTTGGCGTATAAGCAATAACAGAGGCATTATCCAGCTTAAAATCTTCGCCCATCTGATAGGTATAACCCAGGGTTAGAAAATAAAAGTTTTTATAATTGCCGCTGCCCGCTACAGAGCCAGCACCTAAATTCTGATAACTTAAACGGGGCAAGGAGACACCCGCATAAAATTTTCCCGGACTATATAACATCACTGCTGCGCCAAAATTTGGTTTAGACTCATTGATATCACTATTAACCAGTGAAGGATCACTTGGATCGAGGTTAGAATACAAAGCTTTATATTTTCTAAATCCTCCATTGACGGCTGCCGACAAATAAAGTTCATCATCCAGCTTTACGGCCTTGGCAAAGAAGAAGTTAAATTCATTCAGATTTTCTACAGCTACATTATCATTCATAAAGGTAAAACCTAAAGTAGCATTGATACTTTTAATAGGCATATAACCATTAGCCATAAAAGTTGATGGAGCACCTTCTATATTTAACCATTGTTTTCTTCCCAAGATGTTGATGGCACCTCCATCCTGTGTTAATGACCATGCCGGATTGATAGCCGTTAAATTGTCTATAAATTGAGTATAGGTAAACTGCTGCTGTGCTTGTGATGCAAGTACACCGCTAAATAGGAACACCAGCAGCATTAGATAAAATTTGTTCATATAGAGTTTTGCTTAGTATTAATATTTAAGTACAAAGTATCCGGTTTTAATTTTTCTTGTTTTTCCATCCAAATATTTTAAAGAGTAGAAATAAGTTCCTGCGGGCAGGTAATCATCTGAGCCATAAAGTTTACCACCAAAGGTGCCGCCAAACTTCGCCTTACCCAGAAAGATCGTTTGCGTATTGTCGTAACCAATAACTTCAAATATTTTTGTCCCGTTCCTGTTTACGATCACAATGCGGTTATCAGGAAAATTCTCAATCCCCTTGATCAGCAACACATCATTGATACCGTCGCCATTGGGGGTAACCACCAATGGAACACTGATTTCATCGCCATTATGGCTTTTAACCTCTACCAGCTGCGCTACCGGAGTGGCTGCATTGTAATTGGCATTACCCAATGCACTGGCGGTAATGGTAGCAGTACCCAAATCTACCGGCGTAATGGCTACGCCATTAATTTTTACCACAAATGGATTGGAATTGGCAAAGGTTACAGGAAAGCCTTTGTTAGAATAAGCGTCCATCGCATAAGCTGCATCTCCTTTATATAAGATTGGAACGATATCAAAAGTGATCACCTGCCCTGCCTTATCTACTACCAGTGGCTGGTTTTTACTGATCGTAGTGCCGCTGATGGTAGCCAGGATATTAGCTGTACCGGCTCCTACTATTTTAACGGTATTTCCATTAACAATCTGAGCTACACTCAGATCACTGCTGGTATATATGATGGCACTGCCATCACTGGCAGTGGCGTATAATTCAAAGTTTACATCTTCATACGTTTTTACAGAAAGCGGATCGAAGGTTAGCAAAAGCTGTATAACCACATCGGAAGGCTGTAAAAAGCCCTGGGTAAGTACCTGGCCGCTGGTTAATACTACAGAAGAAGTAACGGCAGTACCGCCTACACTCCAATCTGTAGTTAAAGCCCCTATAAAGCCTGTTCCTCCTGTTGTTCCTACTACACTATTACTTACCGATTGCGCGGCAGCATAGGTAGAAATAAATAACAGTAAGAAAAATATTTTATAACAATTCTTCATAAGGATGAAATAGGATATGGTATTAAAAATCCCCTACTCCTGCCACTATAACAGCATCAGCAGTAAGGGTATTTTATTTGAAATTTAAATGCCTTAGCATTAAGGATTATTTAGCGTATCGGGTAATGTAAAAGTGCTTACCACTCAGCAGCGTTCCTGCATCAGTGGTGGCTGTACTTGGGTCTCTCATATCAGCTACAGTAACCAGAACAGTTCCGGTACCAGTAGCAACTGCAGACAGGATCGCGATATAGGGTAAATCTACAGCTGCAGAAACTTCGGATGCCTGGTAATTTACTGCTATACCATCATCTACCGTTACACCGGTCACGCCTGATAAGGCGATCTGCACAGCTGTATTATTGGCGATAACAACAGTAGGAATAGGTACGGAAATATGAACTGAACTCAATGGAGCCAATAATGATTTTCTTACTTCACCACTGATATTATCGATCACCAGTGTACTTTCACCTGTGTTGGCAGCAGTAATCATGGATGGAATAAACACACCATTTACAGGTACAGCGATGGTTCCGGAATTACCTGTCAGGATAGTTTTACCAGTTACCGTTGCAGCTCCGTTAAATGTAGAGGCAGCACTGGTTGTTGTATTCCCTACCACTAGATCCCCATTAAGTGTACTTGTTGCCGGTGTAGTTACAGAACCTACAGTTAATGCTCCATTTAATGTACTGGTAGCAACGGCAGCAGATGAACCTACAACAACATTTCCGGCAAAGGTTTTTGGTCCTCCAAAGGTTTGTCCCGCAGGGTCAAAATTTACTATACCGGGTGTAGTTAATGACGCTGGCGCAAGGGTGATTGTACTGGTAGTAGAAGTTACCCCATTGGTTGTTGTAGTTACAGGAGTTATCGTAATACCATTTACAGTAGCTGCTGTAGGTGCACCGGTAACTAAACCACTGGATAAAAACCCTACCCAGGCAGAATTGCTATATACCATTAACATATTATCTGCAGTACTGTATACGATCATACCATTGGCAGGGGTAACAATAGCAGCAGTATTGGCTACCGTAGAAACCATCAGCGCTTTTGTTCCATCTGCAATCTGAAGGGCGATACTGGCAGATAATGCCGAATAAGTGCTTGGCGTACCAATGGAAACACCAGTAGTATTCCAAATATCAAAAGCCCCCATATTAAGGGTCTTGGTGGCGGTATGGTTACCCAGATTGTCGCCCATTTTTACCTGAGCCTGAGCCAGGACGGAGCTAGCGGCAGTAATGCCGACTACTGCCGTAAGTTTAAGTAACGCTGATTTCATTTGTTATTTTATAATTAGGGAATGAACATAAACCCGGGTTGGAAGAACTCCTCCCCGGATAGTTGCATTGGTGTGTATTTGTAAGTAGATTTTAACCGTAACCAGTAACATTAACGGTTAACCGCGCTGTACTTGGTTACAATCAGGTGGGAAGAATCAATAGCAGGTAAGGTATATCCTACTTCTGCAGGATTTCTAAAATCTGCAATTGTAACAGTAACAATTCCTGCAGCAGTTGCCGAAGCAGAAAGGATAGTTAAGCCTGCATAAGCAGTACGCTCATCTGATGGAAAGTTGACTACAATTGCATCATCAGCAAGGATATCTGCAATAGGAATCAATACATCTACGCCAGAGTTACCTTCAACATTGAATTTTGCAGAGGTACCAGAAACAATGTTCACTTTATATTTTGACAGTGATTTGTTATTGAAGGTTCCTTTTTTCAAGTTACCCAGTGAATCTACTACGATGAAAGTTTGTGTTTCCGTAGCAGTAGCCTGTGCAGCGTTTAGCAATTGCACTGCAGAAGTAGTAACCCCGCCGGTGACGGTAGAGCCATTTAATACAGTTGTACCAGTTACGCCTAAATTACCATTTAAAGCAGTATTAGCGGCCAAAGTTGCTGTTCCTACAGTAACGTTACCAGCTGCACTCACAGTTCCGCCTAAAATAGTTGCAGCATCTGTTACGGTTAATGTTTTACCCGTTAATACAGCTACATTACCGGCAAATGATTTATCACCTGCAAAACTTTGATTAGTAATAGTTACGATACCAGGATTAAGCACATCCGCAGGAGACAGCTTTAATACAGTTTGCTGCCCTACAGTAGTTAAGGTGTAACCATTGGCATTAGATACGGTATTGATTCCGTCACCGTCCATTTTTAATCCCAATGCAAAAGTTACCCATGCCCCACCCTGGTAGACATAGAATTTATCATCAGGTGTATTGTAAACGATCATACCATTTAACGGTGCTGCAACATCTGCTAAAGCACTAATACGGGGGATTAAAATTGCCTGCTTGGTACCGTCTACCTGTAAAGCAATACTGGTGTTGGTAATCGCTACATTTCCAATGGCAATACCCGCTGCATTGTAAATAAACTTTGCGGACATTTGCAGATCTTTGGTAGCCGTGTGATTACCTAAGTTATCCCCGAATTTTTGCGCCTTTGCAAGCATGGAAGTGGAAGTAATTAAACCTGTGATTAAGGCTAATTTGAGTAATCTTCTTTTCATCTTATTTAAGTTTGTATTTGTGTGTGTGTAATTTATTCGGCTTGAATTAAAAATACTTTGTATTGAATACCGGCCATACTTACTGGTGTGGGCTGATAATTTGCAACTCTAACACTGACTTCATTTACAGCACTCACCCAGGAAGCAACAACTGAATATTCAGTTTCATCACCGATATTAGTCAGGAAAACCGGGTCGCCAACTACTGCACCCGATACGGAGATTTTAATTAGTCCAACATCGTTTGCGGGGATCAGCGTAGTTCCGTTTACCAAGGTGGTGAGTGTAATGGTGGAAAGAAATCCTGAGACTAATTTTGCATCTGTAGCACTCTGCCATTTAACCACCTTATTGGCATCAGTCATTAAAATGGAATTGGCCAGACCGGATGATTTTATATCTACATTTAAATTAGTTAATGCTGCACCGGTAGCATTGGTTAAGGAAATAATATCTGGTGTTGCAGTAGTTACGTCCTGCCCCAATAAACCAGTTATTGTAGCCGGCACCCATGATACTCCATCAAATTTCAAGATCTGATTGGCTATTGGTGCTACACTACTGATCGCTACACCCTGTATTTTAACTACAGCAGGCGCAGGATAAGTTCCTGATAAATCTCCGGATGCCGTTCCTGTTGATCCTGTTCCGCTCCCTGCATTTGCAGCATATAAAGCATAGGGAACGCTGAGCAACTGTGAGGCCCCTGCGCTCACAAAAGAACTTCCGCCAGCAGGATCCACTTCCACTTTCAGATATTTTAACCCACTGCCCCAGGTGATAGAAGAAAAATTATTAGTGCTGCTTGCGGCACCGGCAGAGCCAATAGCGACATTATACAAACCAAGCGAACTGGTAGTTACTTTGCGGGTTTCTGAATACTGACTGGTCCCTGCATCACTTCCATCTAAAACGGATAATCTCAAGGTAATCACAGTACTGGCTACCGGGGTAGAATTTGCATTTCTCAATACACCCTGGTAATTAAACTGCTGAGGCGCCTGTGCGCTGGCATCCAGCATAAGGCAGGTAAGCACAACCGATAAAAGAAAAAGTAGTTTTGTATTCATATATAGCTTGTTTCCTTTGATGATCAATAGTATTTCAATCTTAAACCTGAGTTTTAAAAGATCGTAGCTGATTAGCGTCAACAAATCTAAATAATGAAATTATTAATTGCAAGTCATTTGTAAACTATTTATTTCATTTTGCAATAAATAAGTCATTAAATCTATATAAAGACAACAAACAGTCGTTAAGCACACTTAAATGGCACTTATAATGTGGATGGTTTTCGAAAATAAGAAACAATTAATTTCACTTCAAGAATAAAAAACTGGATTAAATCAAAAAAACCGCTGCCTTATTACAGACAACGGTACCATTAAACAAATAAATAAATAATTTATAGCAAATCAGAGAAAAGGCGGGTGGTAAAAATCTGATCGTCACACCAGCATACAAAAGAGCTTAAATTAAAATCAGCCATAGACTTATATTTAGACCAGTCTTGCAGCTCCATGATCAGGGCACAATTTACCATCCATTCAGTAAACAGGCTTTCATATTTATTAATATAAAATTCCGGTCCGGTTTGATAGATATGATTAGAATTTTTAATCAGGGTAGATTTGCATAATTCAAAATTAACCAGTGCATCTTTCTGCTCAATTGACCAATGCACATCTTTAAGGCATTTTAATTTTAAGATAGAGTTTTGAGAGAATAGGAGACCAGACTGATAGACCTTTTGATACAGTTCTGGTGAATAACTAAATAATGGAATAGGCATATAATTATTATCAAAGTGAATTCGGTAGCATGAAACAAAAAGACGCATTTTAATGTGCAAATAAATTATTAGTATGTTCTAAATACGGTTTACGGAACGTATTGTAGGTATTAGAACACATATGCACACTACACAGACTGTGATCTATATCACTATTCCTAAAAATCAGTCATTTTGAATATCACTGCTGCTTTTTAAATATTCGGTGGGATTCATGCCATATTTTTTTTTAAATGCCAGGAAAAAAGTAGTTCTTGAAGAAAACCCAGCCTCCATTGCTAAACCTTCGGTAGTCAGTAATCTCCACTCTGTTGAATTCATTCGCTCCACAATATACTGCAGTCTGTACTCGTTCACAAAGTCATTAAAGCGTTTAAAATATACATTGGTAAACAAATAGGCCAATGCACGAACAGGGATCTCACAAAGATTAGCCAGTTGTATTACCGTTAACCCCTTTTGCTTAAATACCTGGTTAACAACTAACTCATATTCTAAGCATTTTTGATATTCACTTAATGCAGCATAGGAATACAAACTTTTAATAGGAAACTGATCTGTTAATTCGGGCAGATTGATCAATGTTTCGGCTGTAGTTTCATCCTTAAGAATAATTACGGTATCAGCCTTAGGGATAAGACCAGATAAAAGGTCTGCATTAAAATAAAAATATAAGCTGATCAATAAAAAAGAAATACAGCATATACCTGCCGGTAAGTATACGGTTTGTTCAAGAAAATGCTTTCTTGTATCATAAATTATGCAAACAACCACAAAAGTGACCAGCGCCATATACATTAGCGCCATAATCACAGTTAGCAACATAAAACACCTGTAAATCCGCACATAGCTAAGGTGGTTAGACAAATAATTATCAAAAAGATCCACGGTCTTGATCAGTCTTACCTGATAAAAAACATAAAAAAAACCCTGCATCAGCCGGAGTATATAATGAAACCAGTTTGGAAAAAGACCTGTAGAAATTCTGATTACACCAATAGGATCTTTAATTTCATGGAAGGATAAGGCATACCGCTCAGCAGCAGAAAGACTGCACCAAGGTAAAATATCTGCCATCATTAGCAGAAAAGGCAAAAAATGCAATAAATAGTATCGTGGCTTATCCTTAGAATTATTTAAAACCATCACTACATATAAGTAAATGCATGGCGGAATAAGATAGTAAATAGGACTTAATAATTGATAATACAGCGGCACAAATAATAATTCTTTTGAATACAAAAGGTAATAGCGTAAATAAAGCAACCAGTGAATAAAAAAGCAATTGCAACTAATAATAGCTTTTTCTCTTTGTTTTACTTTTCAAAATAAAATTGAACTGTACAATAAGGACAATAGTATAACCGGGAAAAGTAAAACTATTATAATTATAGACATAAAGATAATGTTAAGTCATTAATTATCAATCTATATCATTCATCTCTCTAAAAAACTGGTACAATCAAAATTTAGTAAATTATAACAGTTTTAATTTATAAAATGCAAAATATTTGCACCCCTCAATGTACGTTAATGCATCAAAACAAGCTATTTTTATCTAAGAAAATTTAATTTTATGGCAACATTAACCTTCCCTAAAAAAAAGGGCCATCAGTTGATTAACAACTCACGACCACTATTCGTTAGAAGATAAATTCTCAGTGAATAATTAAAAAGAATTAAAAGCTGTGACCTTTCAATTTTAACATTTCATCTTTTAATTCTGCTATAGTAGATTCAAAATCCTGGAAATATTGCGCAATACTTTGCATGGTTTGGTTCAGCTTAAATGAAACTTTAGCTTTTACTTCCCACATTTCCCTAATATCATTTAACCGGATAGTCTCAGGTCTATAACGCTTGTTATCCGAAATACAGGTAAAACTAGCTGATTCCGGCTGATAACCAGCAACACGACGAATACGAATACTATGATCCAACACCACTATATAT
>Ga0233344_1000086_pt1 | contig 18788 bp, 19 predicted proteins | sample GEONDECOMP281_FD_180697 | JGI IMG/M metagenome (GOLD analysis project Ga0233344, IMG submission 180697) | Leaf litter microbial communities from Shasta-Trinity National Forest, California, United States - GEON-DECOMP-281 | ecosystem: Environmental > Terrestrial > Plant litter > Unclassified...
ACGGATGTTTCAGAAGCAAAAAGGAGAGCTGCAGAAGTGGGTTTTCCTATCCTGATCAAAGCTGCTGCGGGCGGGGGAGGAAAGGGAATGCGGGTTGTAGAGGATATTTTATCATTTGATGAGCAGATGCAATTGGCGGTAAGCGAAGCCCAGTCTGCATTTGGTGATGGTGCCGTTTTTATTGAGCGTTATGTTTCTTCTCCAAGGCATATAGAAATACAAATACTTGGTGATAACCATGGAAATATTGTCCATCTTTTTGAGCGTGAATGTTCTATTCAGAGAAGGCATCAAAAGGTGATCGAAGAAGCACCTTCCAGTATATTAAGTCCGGAACTCAGGACAAAAATGGGTAAATGTGCTGTTGATGTTGCCAGGTCTGTGAATTATACCGGAGCCGGTACTGTAGAGTTTATTCTCGATGAGAACCTTGATTTCTTTTTCCTCGAGATGAATACCCGTTTACAGGTAGAACATCCGGTAACGGAATTGATCACAGGTCTCGACCTCGTAAAGGAGCAGATTAAAATTGCAAGGGGCGAGGTGCTAAGCTTTAGTCAGGAAGATTTAAAGATTAACGGGCATGCAATAGAGCTAAGAGTTTATGCAGAAGATCCTCAGCACAATTTCCTGCCGGATATCGGTATGTTGAAAACTTACCGCACTCCGAAAGGAAATGGGGTGAGGGTAGATGATGGTTTTGAAGAAGGAATGGAGATTCCTGTTTATTATGATCCGATGATTGCCAAGCTCATTACTTATGGCGGAAACAGGGAAGAGGCAATTTCAAGAATGCGGAGGGCAATTGCAGAATATGACATTACAGGCATTCAAACCACTTTGAACTTTGGTAAGTTTGTAATGGAACATGAGGCTTTTATCTCTGGAAATTTTAATACCCATTTTGTGAGTAAATATTTCAATCCTGAAATCGTAGAGACAGGAAACGAGGACGAAGCTTTAATGGCAGCTATTGTTGCACTTAATCAGCTAAAGAAGAATAATAGTTCTGCTATGGCAGTTCCGATCGCACAGGCAGCAAATAACTGGTTTAAAAACCGGGCAAAATATTAATAAAATTATGTTTACAGGAATTATAGAGACATTCGGGACGGTTAGTGAGGTCACTGAGGAAGGTACAAATATCAATTATGTGATTGAATCGTCTTTGAGCAACGAATTAAAAATTGATCAGAGTGTGGCGCATAACGGAGTTTGTTTAACGGTAGTTGCGCTAACAGATCATACGCATACAGTAACAGCGATTCAGGAGACGCTGGAAAAATCTAACCTTCAGTACCTGAGAAAGGGGATGAAAGTTAATTTGGAACGCTGCATGCAAATGAATGGCCGGTTAGACGGACATATCGTACAGGGACATGTAGACCAGACAGCAGTATGCGTAAAAAGAGAGGAATTGGACGGAAGCTGGGAATATCGTTTTAGATATGATGAAACTAAAGGGAATGTAACTGTAGAAAAAGGCTCTGTTTGTATAAATGGAATTAGCCTTACTGTAGTTAATTCTGCTGCAAATGAGTTTTCCGTATTTATTATTCCTTATACTTTTGAACATACCAATCTTCAGGAAGTAAATATTGGGGACACTGTAAATCTAGAGTTTGATATTATTGGTAAATACGTAGCAAGATTACTTCAAAAATAACCGTTATTTTTGAAGTAAAGCAATTCTGTCTTTTACATAGATGATTACTTCCTTATATTTTTCGGGGTCTGGCTTGCTGCGAAGATATTGGCTATAATATTTAACCGCAGTTTTTTTTGTGATTCAGCTTAAATTCATTTAGGAGACCCAGGTTATAATATACTTCACCTTTGTTTTCAAACTGCAGGCTTTTTTGATAGGATTGGTCAGCTGCTGATACCTGCATGTTCTTCTCATACACCTCTCCCTGTATTTTATAATAATTGGAAACATGAGGTGAAATGCTTTCTTTTATAGTTTTCCCCATATAATCTGCTGCGCAGGGATAGTCCTTTAGTTCGCGGTAACACAGTGCCGTATAATAAAGTGTTAGTTCGTTTTGATCTCCATGCTCTTCAATACTATTAAAGAGCTGCAATGATTTTTCATATTGTTTGGTCACAAAATAGACTTTACCCATTTGTACTATCAGCCATTAATGCTGGCTTTAAGACCACATAGGCGGAATCGTCTTTTTTAGATAAGTTAAAACCATTTGCCAGATCAAAGGCTACATCAGGATCTACCGGATTGATGGCATTTGCTTTTTTGAGGTAAAATAGTTTTTCTGGATCAATAGGATTAGTGACCATTGCAGCGAGCTGTTTGCATACACTAAAGTTTAGGCTGTCTGTTTTAATGATCTCCAGATAAAAGGATTTTGCATTCATATCGTCGCCCCTGCGCCTGCTAATACTGGCAAGGTTAAATAGTACAGATAAATTAGTGGGCTGCTGCTGATGCAGCTTAAGATATACCTTTTCTGCAAAGGGCAGGTTTCCGGCCATCATATTTGCATAGGCTAGTTGTGAAAGCTCTTTTGCATCTTCTGTTTCAGCTCCATAAACACTCTTCAAATAGGCAGCAGCTTCGCTGTAATGCTGCGTTTGATAGAATTCTAATAGTTTTTCCTGATGAACAGCAGGAGTAGTTTGTGCAAGCGCAGCAAGACTGCAAGCCAGGATCAAAAGAATAGACAGCAGCTTTTTCATGAGAGAATAATTGTATATAACTAATATATTAGTTATATACAATTATTCCTAATTTCTCTGAATTTTCTTTAACAACTCACGCAAATCTATGCGGTAAAAAATACTGGCAGGGTAATTGGTTAATGATTATTATAAATAATTAGGAATTAAAAAAATAACGATATGGATACTTTAAAGAAGTTTGAATTGATGGAAAAGATTGTAAGAGAGTTAGAAGACTTACAACACTCACAACAGGCAATTATTCAAAAGATAGGAAAAATTGAAGTAGATAATATTGAATTGAGCGATAAAAGATTAGATAAAGATTTGCCTGATATGCACCAGAGAGTAGCAGATAACCTGGATACTATTGTAGGTATACTGGAATATTTTGCTGATAAAACGAACAACTTTGGTAATAAAAATAATGTAGATGCCCTTAAAGAGCAGCAAGTAATTAACGAAGCAACAGGACATTAATCATTTTATATTTATTTGAATAAGAAGCTCCTTTTAGGGGCTTTTTTTATATCAGGTGCCTTGGTATTTGCAGGCTAAATAAGGTGCCTTTGCCAACTTCACTATCAATGGTGATCATGCCGTCATTTCTCGCCATAAAATCCCAGCATACCATCAGGCCAATGCCTGTTCCTTTTTCATTGTGTGTTCCTCTGCTGGAAGCATTTTCACCTTTAAATATCCTTTCAATATTTGAACTGGAAATACCAACACCATTATCATAAATTGTCAGATTGATATAGTCTGCATTTTTATAGGATGCAGAGATATTAATATAGCAATCTGCATTACAGAATTTAATGGAGTTGGTGATCAGGTTACGAATAACCATTTGCATCATTAACAGATCAGCAAAGGCGATAAGCTCTTCGGAGAGTTCCTGGACAATGCTAATTTTTTTATGCTGTGCGGCCTTGAAATGATAGTTGACTTCTGAAGTAATAAGTTGTTTAAGATCAAAAGATTCTTTATTGATGCCATAACCTTTGAGCTGGCTTCTGGACCAGTGCAGAATGTTCTCCAGCAAATCAGTAGTATAAGAAATATCTTTGCCTAAGTTAGGTGATAAGAGTTTAAATTCTTCGGCGCTAATGGTATTGTCTGATGTCATCCTTAATACCTCAGAAAGATTAAGCAGCGGTCCGCGCAGGTCATGTGCCATAATAGAGAATATCCGGTCTTTCAGCTGGTTGAGCTTTTGCAGCTCTTCCGCCTGTTGCTTAGATTTTAATGCTTCCTGCCTCAGGTTGGTTAAATCCTGAAATTTAATAATAATAGAACTACGGTTCAGCTTGCTCTCATTTAGAAAACGTACATCTACTTCCAGATCAAATGTACCATCTTCTGTATTAACGATCAGCTCTAATTTCCCCGACTGAAGCTGATCCAGAAACTGGACAAGCTGATGCTGATCGGGTAATATTTCTTTGATGTTCTTACCAATAATTTTACCTGATTGATTGGCACAGGTATATTTTTTAAATGCCGAATTATAATCAATAATCCTATTTTGATGATCCAGCACAATAAACCCATCCTGCATCAGTTCCAAAACCTTTTCCCTGGCTACAGGCAGTGTATCAAAAAGCTCAAATCTGTAAATTGCAATAAATACCAGTGCAGAGGATATGAGAAAAGCAAATGGGGTAGCATCTAAATTGGCCACAGGTCTTAGTCCAAGTAGATAGCAGAAATTAGCTATCCATGGTAAAAGAGCTGCAGTAATGATCACCCTGTTTTGTTTACGGTATACAGCATCTGAGTTTTTGAACTTTTTGATCAGTAAATAATTTCCTATACCTAAAAGAATATAGAAATTTAAGGTGAAAAGGTAATAAGATACGCCAGGAAAGATTTTGATCACAGGGAAGCTGCCACTATTGTCAATGGCGAGGTTATGGTAGTGTAAATGATGAAAATCATTGGTCCATACCAGCAAAAGTGTAACAACAGGTACAATGGTGACCAGTATTTTGTTGCTTGTTTTTTTTATCCATTTCTCTTTTCCTGCCAGATCTACACAAAATATAAACCAGTTTACAGGAACAGAAACTATACCCAGATATTCAATGTTTATTAGAAATTTCATTTGTTCAAGGGTACTGCTTCCTAGCTCTAATCCGTAACAGACAGACCAGATAGAATTTGATAACATCAATAAACCAACCCATTTTACCGCACCAGTTTCGTTGTTTAAAATGTAAAGCGATAGGAGAAGAGTAATGCTTCCAAAAAATATTAAAGTAAGTGCGTAGACGTTAAAGGAAAAATCCATTAGGGAAGTTGCGGGGCTGTAATTGTTTAACAGATCAAACAAATCTATGAATTATGGGTTGATTAATATTACGGGATGTAATTTAGTTTGCAATTAAAATAATCCTAATTTTACACGATATAAAGTAAAACCAAATTCAATACATTATGAAAAAAATAGTACTATTAGCCTTGTTTATTTGCTTTAATGTAGCAGCCTTTAGTCAGGTGTTACCTAGCTTTCAATTTGGAATCAAAGGAGGAACGAATCTTTCAAAGCTAACGAGTGATAATACATTGAGCAGTGACAACCGTTCTGGCTATTATGCCGGTCTGTATGCCAGACTTGGGGCAGCAGGAATATATTTCCAGCCAGAGGTTTATATGGCAGGTAAAAACACTACGCTGGAAAACAATGATGGAATAAAAGATAAAGTTAGGTTTACCAGTTTGGATGTGCCCTTGCTGATCGGTACCAAGATTGGTGCTGCCGGTGTAGGAATACGTTTTAACACAGGACCTGTAGTTTCCTTTATCCTGGATAATAAACAATCTTTTGGCAATGCTTCGTCTGAGGTTTTTCATGGTGATTTTAAAAATCAGACTATTGCATGGCAGTTTGGAACAGGACTGGATATCGGCAGATTGGGTATTGATTTAAGATATGAAGCCGGACTTTCTAAAGTTGGTAAAGACGATTATAGCAGCAGGAGATTAGATTTATTTACTTTAGGTTTAGCTTACAGGATATTCTAGCAAATACTGGCCTATATAAAACCTGCATGCTTTTTAGTATGCAGGTTTTTTTTGATCCATTATGGCATATCAGCTGAAAGTCAAAGAATTGTCATGATTATTTGATGGGATTTATAGTTTAAGGATTTAGCAAAAAACTTTTATTTAAAGCGACATCTGGCCCTTAGAATTCTATTTTTTTGGCGTTAGATTTGCAGATTGAATTGTTCTAACCAAATACTGACACGCTATGAATATTAAAGAATTATTACTGAACGGATCCAGCTTTATCACGCTGATGAAACAATATGCTGTTGATATTGCCGACATTAAAATTAATGATGAACAACTGTTAACTCATCAGCTTTTACAGCATCCGCAGCTGTCTAAAGAAAGTATATGTATAGAAGGTAAAAATCAAGATGGCGTTATTAACTTCTTTGGTACGCTGCATTTCAACCTTTTGACTAAACTAGCCGTATTTGAAATGCATGGTTTTGACAAGACTGCGTTACAGGAGATCGGTTAATTCTTGCTTTTTACAACCTCTTTTATTTCATAATTGAATGCTCCTTTAATTGGTCTAATCGGTGTTTCCTTAGAATCACTGAGGATCTTTACAAAGCATGCTCCGAAATAAAAAATAAAGGAAGAGTAAAATACAAAAAGCATGATCAATACTATGGAGCCAGATGCCCCATAAATATTACCAATATTACTCAGTGGCAGGGCAATACGGAGGATATATTTCCCCAGGGTGAACAATATCCCCGTAAGCAGGCCTCCTCTGATAGAAGATTTCCAGGTAGGTCTTCCACTGGTTAAGTACTTAAATAATACGCTAAACCAAGTGGTTACGATTATAATGAATAAGATCTGATTGAGGATACTTAGAAATATACTCCTTACGGCTGGAGAGGAATCATTAATATGACTAGCGATATAGACCTGCATGCTGTCTGTGAGCAAACCTACAAAAAATAAAATACCAGCCAGCAGAATAATGATCATTGATCTTACCCTAACTTTTAATTTAAATAAGAAGTTGGTATCTTCTTTTATCCCGATCGACCAGATTTGATCCATCGAGTTTTTAATCACACTAAAGAGGGTAGTGGCTACAAAAAGGAAAAATACAAAACTTAGTATTGTAGCATACCATTTATGATCAATTCCACGGATGTTTTTTAGTGTTTGTCTGATCTGCTTGGTACTGCTTTCGTCTAATATGCTGGAAAGTCTTTCAAATATTCTAGTAGCTAATATCTTTCGGTCGATAAAAAAGCCAAACAGACGGATTAAGATTAGCAAGATTGGTGGCAGAGCGAAATTGGCAAAGAATGCAGTCGCCCCGGCTAATCTCAGCGGATCATTTTTTTGAAACAATTTAAATGCTATTTGGAGATGCGTAGCAAATAACTGAATTCTTTTGATAGTAATACTGGACATGCCTTTCTAATTGCCGTTGATCACCGAAAGTACTCAAATTTTCTTCATCGCTGATATAATTGTTTTTTTTCAGCCGTTAAGCGGGCTCTATTAGGTATAATTGTTTTTTGAGCACAGTAAGCTCATGGAGGATTGATACGTAACAGAACATAAAAAAGGCCAGCCCTGGGCTGGCCTGTAGTTCTCTGGCAATTATAAATTACCTCTTAGTTCTTGTTCCCTTTCTAATGATTCAAATAAGGCTTTGAAATTTCCTGCACCAAATGATTGTGCACCTTTGCGCTGAATGATCTCAAAAAATAAAGTAGGCCTATCCTGAACAGGCTTCGTGAAGATTTGTAATAAATAGCCTTCTTCATCGTAGTCTACTAATATTCCCAGCTCTTGTAAAGGGGCAATATCTTCGTCGATTTTTCCTACCCGCTCTAACAAGGTGTCATAATAAGCTTTTGGAGGCGGACTAAGGAATTCTACTCCGCGCGCCTTCATTTCTCTTACTGTTTTAATGATATCATGAGTGGCTACTGCAATATGCTGTACCCCTTCGCCCTCATAAAATTCAAGGTATTCTTCTATTTGTGATTTCTTTTTCCCTTCTGCAGGTTCATTAATAGGGAATTTAACATAACCATTTTGGTTACTCATTACTTTACTCATGAGTGCAGAATATTCTGTGTTGATCTGTTTATCATCAAATGAAAGAATGTTCCTAAAGCCCATTACTTCTTCATACCATGTTACAGCCTCATTCATTCTATTCCACCCAACATTTCCAACACAATGGTCAATATAAAGCAGACCTGTGCTTGCCGGCTGGTAGCCCCCTTCAACTGGCACGTAACCTGGCATAAAAGCGCCATGATAGTTTTTGCGCTCTACAAAAAGATGGATTGTTTCTCCATAAGTGTAGATACCGGCAGTGCGTACTTCTCCATGTTCATCAGTTAAAGTTTTGGGTTCCTGGTATGATCTGGCACCTCGCTGAATAGTTTCTTTATAAGATTTGTAGGCATCATCTACCCATAAGGCCAATATTTTAACACCATCTCCATGTTTTTTAATGTGGTCCATGATGGGGCTTTCAGAGTTTAACGGAGTAGTTAAGATCAATCTGATTTTTCCCTGCTGTAAAACATAAGATGCCCTGTCTCTTAGGCCCGTTTCTGGTCCGGCGTAGGCTACGGTATGAAAGCCGAAGGCTGTTTTATAAAAATGTGCCGACTGTTTAGCGTTTCCTACGTATAGCTCAACGTGGTCTGTTCCGTTAAGCGGAAGGAAATCCAGTACTGTGGTGTCTTTTTCTACAAGTTGTGGTTGCATTGTTTTTTATTTAATATTTGGTTAGCTTTTTATTCTACATTAATTTGCCAGCTTTTGTGATAGCTTTCATCCTCAATGCTCAGAGCATCTTCGGTAAGCATAAGCGGGCGGAAAGGGTCGATCATTACTGCAAGTTCTTCAGTTCTCTCTTTTCCGATTGATTTTTCTACAGTGCCGGGATGCGGGCCATGTGGAATTCCTCCAGGATGAAGCGTGATCTGACCTTTTACTACGCTTTTTCTGCTCATAAAATCGCCATCTACATAATATAAAACCTCATCACTGTCTACATTACTATGGTTATAGGGGGCAGGAATAGATAGAGGATGATAATCATATTTGCGCGGAACAAAAGAGCAGATCACGAAATTATGTCCTTCAAAGGTCTGATGTACTGGAGGGGGCTGATGCAGACGGCCTGTTATCGGCTCGAAATCATGTATAGAGAACGCCCAGGGATAATGAAATCCATCCCACCCTACAAAGTCGAAAGGATGTGTACCATAGGTATAAGGATAGATCAGCCCTTGTTTTTTAATCAGGATCTTAAAATCTCCGGCCTGATCTATCGTTTCCAGATCAGTGGGTCTTTTGATATCGCGTTCACAGTAGGGAGAATGTTCCATTAGCTGTCCGTATTCATTTCTGTATCTTTTTGGGGAGCGGATAGGACTAAAGCTTTCTATAATGAAGAGGCGGTTTTGTTCGTCATCAAATTCCAATTGGTAAATGGTGCCCCGTGGTACAACGAGGTAATCGCCATAGGCAAAACGGATCTTGCCAAATCCTGTTTTTAAAGTGCCGGACCCCTGATGGATAAAGATCACTTCATCTGCCTGGCTATTTTTGTAAAAGTAATCCGTCATGGATTTTCTGGGGGCAGCGAGAGAAATGTGCAGGTCGCTATTTACCAGCACAGGTTTCCTGCTTTTGAGGTAATCATCTTCCGGGGCAATATTAAAGCCGATCAGGGAAGTGTGTTTTAGGTGTTTCTCCCTGGCAATCTTAGGCTCAACGGAGTAAGGCTCTCCCAGAGATTTAACAATAGTTGGGGGATGACAGTGGTAAACAAGCGAATACAGACTTGAGAATCCTTCTGTGGATACCAGTTCCTCTGCATACAATTCTCCGTTTGGTTTTCGGAAAACAGTATGCCTTTTAGGTGGAATGGTACCTAAGGTATGATAAATAGGCATATCTATAGGTTATATTGGTTAGAAAAGGGATGTTAAATAAGAAACGTGAAAACGTTTAATATCCTGTTGCTTTAGAGAAAAGCTTAAATGGAATATTGTGCGAAAATGAGCTTAGAAAGCATAGCATATCTGAATGAAGCCAAAACCTGGCTTGCAATACGATCCTGATATTTTAATATGCTCTTTGTCATTTTTGCTATAACAAACTTAAGGATAATAAAATCAGATTTCAAAATTATGGGCTACTTTACCTGGCGGTTTATTTAAATCATTTTAAATTTTTTAGCTTTGACAGGTTTTAAGAAAAACCTAAACCACCAAATATAAAGAGCGTATGAAATTAGTATCCTACAAAACAGAAGATAGAGAACATCTGGGTGTTTTCGTTGATGGGCACATCTACAATTTAAATTCCTGCGATAAGCAACTGCCAGATGAGATGAATGCTTTTTTAAAAGATGCTGACGTCTGGATGGAACGTGCTTTGTCCATAGATGCCCAAATTAAGTCTGGTGCTATCGAACCTAAAGAAGAAGCCTTTTATGAGGTGATTGCTCCTGTGCCTCACCCTGCTTCCTGTCGTGATGGTTATGCTTTTCGGCAGCACGTTGCTGCAGCACGCAAAAACCGTAAGCTGGAAATGATCCCCGAATTTGATCAGTATCCTATATTTTACTTTACCAACCATAATGCCATTCAGGGGCCTGGCGAAATCGAATGTATGCCAGATCATTTCCAGAAGCTGGATTTTGAACTGGAAGTAGCTGTGGTGATCGGAAAAAAAGGAAGAAATATTACCGCTGCAGAGGCCGATGCTTATATCGCTGGTTATATGATCATGAATGATATGAGTGCCCGCACATTACAGATGGAAGAAATGCTGTTAAACCTAGGGCCCGCAAAAGGGAAAGATTTCTCTACGGTGATTGGCCCATGGCTGGTTACTCCGGATGAACTGGAACCATATAAAACTATCACTAAAGCTGGGCATACAGGTAATACATATGATCTAAAGATGAGCTGTTCTGTGAATGGAAAACAGGTTTCGGCAGGTAATACTGCCGATATGGACTGGACTTTTGCAGAAATCATTGAACGCTGCGCTTATGGAGCCGATATTTTGCCGGGAGATGTGATCGGCTCGGGGACAGTAGGTACAGGATGCTTTTTAGAATTGAACGGTACTGGTTTGCTGAACGATGCCGGTTATCAGCCGCAATGGTTAGAGGATGGTGATGTAATAGAAATGGATATTACAGGTCTTGGCCGTTTAAGTAATACGATTCGTAAGGCCGATACTGATTTTTCTATATTAGCCCTAAAAAAATAATGCTGACTATCAAAGTTTCAGATTTAAGTCCGGCGCAGCTGCAGAATTACCTCCAGTATGCAGTTGCGCCCCGGCCAATATGTTTCGCAACTACCATTGATCAGGCAGGAAATGTTAACCTAAGTCCTTTCAGCTTTTTCAACCTCTTTAGTACCAATCCGCCACTGTGCATATTTTCTCCTGCCAGAAGGGTGCGGGACAATACGACCAAACATACCTTAGAAAATATTCTGGAGGTAAAAGAATGCGTGATCAACATTGTCAATTATCCAATGGTACAGCAGGTAAGCCTTGCCAGTACAGATTATGCGAAGGGCATTAACGAATTTGAAAAGGCAGGATTTACGATGTTGCCTTCACAGCTGGTAAAACCTCCGCGTGTAGCAGAAGCACCGGTACAAATGGAATGTATCGTAACGCAGGTGATCCACCTGGGAGAAAATCCAGGTGCAGGAAACCTGGTGCTGGCAGAGGTTAAACTGATTCACATCAATGAAGATATACTGGATAATGAAGGGAAGATAGACCAGGTAAAAATAGACCTGGTGGCCAGGCTTGGCGGTGACTGGTATTGCAGGGTTACCGAAGAGAATTTATTTAAAGTTGCTAAACCATTAACTACACTGGGTATAGGAGTGGATTCCCTTCCGCGGGGAGTCAGGAATTCTTATGTGCTTACCGGTAATGATCTGGGGATGCTCGGAAATATAGAAAGCATACCGACAGATGAAGAAATTGATCTGGTGAGGCAGCTGCCTTCGGTAAAAGAAGTGATGGATGCAACTATTGGTGATTCGGTGAACCGTCAGCGTGAACTGCATGAACTGGCTAAAGAAATGCTTGAAAAAGGACAAGTAAGCGATGCACTGAAAGTTGTGCTGCTGGAAAGTTAAAGGAGACTCACCGCCCGTAATAAACGGCTGCGGTAGTAGGCATTTAAAGTGGTTATGGTAACACCGTGTTCTTTACCTGAGGTAGAATGGATAAATTGTATGGTATCTCCTGAAATGGAAGCAATGATACCTACATGGCCTACTTCACGTCTCCTCGGGTTTGTTCCGGTAAAGATCAGTACATCTCCAACTTTGGCATTTTCTAATTTTATAGGTACTCCTGCTACATTAAATTCTGTGGAAGAGCGGGGTACTTTAACACCAAAATTATGGAATACATAACTCACAAAGCCAGAACAGTCAAACCCAATAGAAGGATTACTGGACGCATACCTGTAGGGCACACCGATCATGGTTTTTGCGAATTCGATTAAGCGGCTTGCGGGGCTTTCTGGCTTAAGGTGCGCACTTAGTTTTTGCACTAACTCCTGGTATTTGGCAGGAATAGTTTGTGCTTTGCCGGGAGTAGCAAAAAAGATTACAAAACAGAATAATATAAGGATATTTTTCATCTTAGTATTGCTAAGATATCAAAATATCCTTTAATGTGTCAAATGACCCTAAATTAATTTATTGAAAATGAGTAGCTTATTTTTTTAAGGGGTAGTCACTGCTACAGGAATAATCTTGCCATTAAAAAATTTATGCCCGGTGCGTGCAAAATCAGCAATATATTTTCCCATTTCAAAAGCCATTACGGGCGACTGATAACCAGGGAAAGCCTGTTCGAGCATTTCCGTTTGTGCTGATCCCAGGGCCAGGCAATTCACTTTAATTCCTGTTTCTGCCAGTTCAAATGCCAGACATTCTGTTAGTGTATGCAATGCGCCTTTGCTGGCAGAGTAAGCTGCAAGACCCGGGAATTTGACACTGCCCTGGAAACCTCCCATACTGCCAATATTAACAATATGACCGCCATTTTGCATGAATGGAAGTACATTCTTGATCATATTAAAATGACCGGCAACATTGCTTTGGAACATAGATTGAAGATCCTCTGCTGTTGTTTCTGCAAAAGGTTTATTGATCAGTGCGCCTGCATTATTGATCAGGATATCTACTGTTCCTAAGCGCTGTTCCAGAAAAGGAACTAAGGCAGCATAATCGTCATGTACAATATCAAATTCTATAGGCAACAGGGTACAATCGGGATTGATACTTTTGGCAATTTCCAGCAGCTTTCTTAATTTATCTGCTGATCTGGCAATGCACACCACTTTATTCTCAGTTTGAAGGGTAAATTCTAATGCGGCTTCAAAACCTACTCCGCTGCTGGCTCCTGTTAATATGATATTCATGTTTTTAATCTTCTTCTGTGATCAGCTGTGTAACCGGATTTGCAATTACATGCATGCCGTCATTGATCAGTTTTTTATGTTCAGGTTCATTGGAGGCTTTCATCTCCAGGTAAATTCTTATTTCTTTTTCCAGCTCAGGGTCCGATCCTGTATAATGTAATATTTCCAGGATCTCCAAAGCGCATAACCAATCCTGCCTGTAACTGGTCTTTAAACTTTCAAATAAAGCGGGTAACTGGTCATGACTATGCTGTGCTTCTCTAATCATCCTTACGCTCTGATAGATTTTATGCAATTTCTCTGTAGCCGCATCGTAAACTACTTTTTCAGTTTGTTTTTCACTCACATGTGTAATTTCTTCATAAGCATCTTTATCGGCAGCGCCATTAAAAACGGAGACAATTTTTTCTCCTACAGCCATATCATAGGTTCCCCATTCTGGCTGGAAAAGTATATTTCCATTACTTTCCTTAACGGTACAATCTTCAAAAACGATCAATATGATCTTACCGTCGTGTTTCACTATGTTTTTAACCGTACCGCTAACTTGTATGTTGCTTTCAAATAACAGCACAATACTGTTGCCTGTTTCAATACCATTAGATTTAAGTTCCTGTTCATCAAAATCTTCCAATGGGGTTATGATGTCCTTTAGTTTCCCTACCGGGGAGGAGAAACCATCTTTATGATAAAACTTGCCATGACCTTCCAGTTGCTGATGTGCTGCAGAAAGTGCTGAAGGACCAGTAGTTTTAATAAAGGTGAGCTCGTCTGCCTGATCTATGCCCATATCACTGAATACACCGGTTACCTGCAGTCCGGAGCTGTAAACTGCCGTAGCAGGGTTATGAGAATCCATTGCTTTGATGATACTTTCTGTTCCTCCTTTTCTAAAGGCCATGGTATCTGCATATTCCTCCAATACATCGATCAGATTTTGAAAAGTCTCGGTTACAAAGAGTTGTGGCTGTGTTTTGGTAATATCGTAGGGTGTATTGATCGTATCAATGGTATAAGGAATCTTTTTTACCGATTCCATCATGCAGCTAGAGCTTTCTCCAATGGAAGAGAGCAGGCCGGCACCATATATTTTAGGATTGGAGAGCGTACCGATCAATCCGTACTCAACCGTCCACCAGTGTAACCTGCTCAATAAAGCCATTTCTGAGGGTTCGCCCATATTATCTGAGATCTGCTGCAGCTTTTCCTCTGCCCTGGCAATTTCAAATTCAGCAGCATCAGCGGCCTCCTTTAAAATAGATAAGGCACGGATAGCTTCGTACAATTCAAAATCCTTAGCAGAAAACATTGCTTTTGCACCAATAGAACCAATATAGCTGAGGTAGCTGTTATAATCTGCATCGGCTATAATTGGTGCATGACCTGCAGATTCGTGAATGATATCGGGAGCTGGTGTATATTCAATATGATTCAGCTGGCGGATATCTGCTGCAATAACTAAAACCCGGTAGGCCTGATATTCCATAAAAGCAGCAGGAGGAATAAATCCATCTACTGTAACAGCACCCCATCCCAATTTACCCAGATTATCATTCATGGTTTGCAGATTTGGTATATATTCAATGCTTAGGCCGGCACGCTGCAGTCCTTTGATATAAGGGTAGTAGGCCACATCTTTTAAATAGCTGTAATTCTGGCGCATCACATAACGCCATACTGCCTGGTCTATAGACGTATATTTGTTATAGTTCTGATCTACAATGAACTGCCTCAAATGTTTGGGCAGTTTGGCTACCTGCTGGTTATTAAAGTCATTAAAATCACTCATGGCATTATATATTTGATCAGTCTAAGATAAGTCTGTCTTTACAGTTTATCAAGGAAAGAGGTGCCCTTTTACTTTACGGTGATTTACTTTTTCTCTTTGAAAGAAAAGTGCGTTTGAATAAAATAACTGGCTATAGCCAGCAACATGGTCACAATAAATTTTGAAATAGTTGGATAAAAATTGAAGGTCTCTACCAGGAGTTTGATCAAGGCATAGTTAAGCATTAAATTGCTGCATACCACTATGCCATAACGGAACATTTGTATCCTGCCCTTGAGTTCAGATTTTGTAAAAACAAGGTACTTGTTTAAAGTAAAACCAATGATAAAAGTAAGGGGCGCTTCAATGATCAGTGTAGCTACCGGACCGGTAATCATACCAGGTCGAAAGGGCAGTACCACATCGTGCTGATGCAACACATAATTATAGATCAGAAAATATAAAACAATTCCACTGGCCACATTGGTGCCTCCGGAAAACATATATCTGAAATTATGAATAGAGACCCATTTAGAAAATGGAGGGTAAAAGAAATCTATAATTTTAAGCAGTGCTTTGCGCATATCAATATTAGGGGTGCGTAATGAGTCGCAATTTAGGGATTGATAATCGTTTACCGAAATTAGTATTTTAATTAGCGGGAAACGGGGTCTGAGATAAAGTCTATCACTGCACAATACTTATATCCCGGATGCTGCCTGATGTTTACGCCAACTCTGGATAGGTTATAACCTGTTCCGAGAATGGTTTTTCGATGCCCCAGATCAGGCACGTTTTTATCCAATAATAACATACATACATTGGCCAGTCCTTTTGAAAATCCAAAGGCCAGGTTCTCTGCCATCGCCCTGCGGGGATAGTATTTTGAAATCCTGTCTTTAACTGTTCTGCCATCGCTGGAATTATGGCCTGCTATATTATGTTTACTCAGATCTTTTGCATGCTGTTGCGCCACAAAAGTGAGTGTTTCATCGGGGCTAAAAAGAGGTAATCCCCTAATTACGTCCAGATCCTGTTCCAGTCCCCTATAGTATTTGTCCTTACGGTTTACCTTTAAATCATTGTAATTGCTATACTGCTGCATGTCTATATTGTATGCATTTACAAAATCCTGGAAATAAGTGTCGAAAAATCTTTTTCCATCAGTGCGTGCTATGTTCATGTAAAAGACAATTTCTTTTTCTTCCTCGCTTAAATAAGGAGCGTTTTTTGCCGTATTGGCATTGTCCAGCTCTTCCTGTGTCCAGGCATTATCAGAGGAAGTAGATTGTGCGTTTGCCGCAGTAGAAGTAAAAATAAATAACAGCAGTGCTATCGGGATGAATTTCATTTTGGATCAACGTCTTATATCAGGCTATAATGCCTGCCTATCATGAGTAACAGTAATAGGACTATTTGCCGGATAAATAGTTTAATGGATATCAAAAAAGCCTGTCAGTGAAACTAACAGGCTCGGTATGATTTAGTCTTTTGAGATTATTTTAATAAATTTCTCCAGCTCACGCGGCTTGTGATCAATGAATCCAGGTCTTTAATCTCTATCCTTTGCTGTTCCATGCTATCGCGATGACGGATAGTTACGGTATTGTCTTCCAGTGTCTGGTGGTCAACAGTGATACAAAAAGGTGTTCCTACAGCATCCTGTCTGCGGTAACGTTTTCCGATTGAGTCTTTTTCTTCATAAACAATATTATAATCCAGTTTAAGATCATTCATGATCTCCATTGCTTTCTCTGGCAAACCGTCTTTTTTAGTCAGCGGTAAGATCGCTGCTTTTATTGGTGCCAGGCAAGGATGCAAATGAAGTACAGTACGGCTATCAATTTTCTCTCCCTCGCTTAGGTCCTGCTCTTCAAAAGCATTGATCATCGTTAATAAGAACATACGGTCTAAACCTATAGAAGTTTCAATTACGTAAGGAATGTAGTTACCATAAGGTTTACCATCTTCATTCAGGTCATTATCAAAATACTGCATTTTCTTGCCAGAAAACTCCTGGTGTTGTTTTAAATCGAAATCGGTACGGCTATGAATACCTTCTACTTCTTTAAAGCCAAATGGGAATTCAAATTCAATATCTACAGCAGCATTGGCATAATGTGCCAGTTTAGCATGGTCATGGAATTTATATTTTGCAGGGTCTGTTCCTAAAGCAGTATGCCAGTTTAGACGTGCTTCTTTCCAGTAAGCAAACCATTTCATTTCTTCACCGGGGCGTACAAAGAATTGCATTTCCATTTGTTCAAATTCACGCATACGCATGATGAACTGGCGTGCGATTACTTCATTTCTAAAGGCTTTACCGATCTGGGCGATACCAAAAGGTATTTTCATTCTTCCTGATTTTTGCACGTTCAGGAAGTTCACAAATATCCCCTGTGCTGTTTCCGGACGCAAGTATACTTCTTCGGCACCTTCAGCCATTGCACCAAATTGGGTACTGAACATCAGGTTAAACTGACGTACATCGGTCCAGTTTCTTGTTCCGCTTACAGGGCAGGCAATTTCATGCTCTTCGATCAGTACTTTTAACTGCGGAAGGTTTTCTGCTTTAAGCGCTTCATCCATGTCGGCCTGAAGTTTTGCTGCTTTATCTGTTTTTCCGTCTTTTTCATAACGGGCAATTTTGTCTTCTAATAACTGGTCGGCACGGTAACGTTTTTTCGAGTCTTTATTATCGATCATTGGATCACTGAACCCATCTACGTGCCCGCTTGCTTTCCATACTTTAGGGTGCATGAAAATTGCAGAATCGATTCCTACAATGTTATCATGCATCTGTACCATAGATTTCCACCAGTACGCTTTGATGTTGTTTTTTAATTCTGCACCTAACTGACCGTAATCATATACGGCACTTAATCCATCATAAATTTCGCTGCTTTGAAATACAAAACCATATTCCTTAGCATGTGAGATAACATTTTTAAATTGTTCGTCGTTATTCGTTTTGGCCATAATACTGCAAAGATAGAATTTGAGGACTTAAATTAAGTATAATTATTACTTTTGAAAAGGATAGGGGACATGTTGTTAAAAACCGCTCTTGTTATTCCGTATAGATTATAAATTAATTAGTAAACATTGAGTATACAGGTAGAAGGTTTATCCAAAACATACGGTCAGCAAAAGGCAGTCGACAATATTAGCTTTCAGGCAGTACCTGGCAGAGTACTTGGATTTTTAGGGCCAAATGGCGCAGGTAAATCTACGACGATGCGAATGCTGACCGGTTATTTATTGCCTACCTCAGGTAAAGCCAGGCTTGCCGGGTTTGACACGCAGCTGCAAAGTATCGAGATGAAACGTATTTTGGGTTACCTTCCGGAAAATACACCTTTATATACAGATATGTATGTGAAAGAATTCCTGAATTTTGTGGCGAACACCTATCAGTTATCACAGCCTGATCTTAAAATAAAGGATGTAATTGCCAGAGTGGGACTTGGTGAGGAGCAGCATAAGAAGATCTTTATGTTAAGTAAAGGGTATAAACAGCGTGTGGGATTAGCGCAGGCAATTATTCACGACCCACAAATCTTAATTCTTGATGAACCTACTACGGGATTAGATCCCAATCAGTTAACTGATATCCGCGAGTTGATCAAAACATTAGGTAAAGATAAAACCGTTATCCTGTCTACACATATCATGCAGGAAGTAGAAGCGCTTTGTGATCAGGTAGTGATCATTAATAAAGGGAAAATAGTATCCGATGCGCTGTTAGCTGAGCTCAAAGCCAGTCATCATACGGAGTCTTTAGAAGATATTTTTAGAAGTTTAACTAATTAAAGAATAATTATATCTATTTGTTGTTTTGTTTTGCTA
>Ga0233344_1000087_pt1 | contig 18684 bp, 19 predicted proteins | sample GEONDECOMP281_FD_180697 | JGI IMG/M metagenome (GOLD analysis project Ga0233344, IMG submission 180697) | Leaf litter microbial communities from Shasta-Trinity National Forest, California, United States - GEON-DECOMP-281 | ecosystem: Environmental > Terrestrial > Plant litter > Unclassified...
ACTGGCAGAACCGGTTGAGGTAGAAGAGCCTGTGGTGGCCACGTTGGCAGCAAGGGGAGAACCTTTAAAATAATGCTGATATAAACCAGATGAACCTACCTGCGGTAGCCAGGCCGACAAGGCTATTCTGATATCTTTTTCGTTAATTTCCTGATCTATGGAAGCTTGTCTTACTGCCGGCTGATTGCGCAATGCAAAATCCACACATTGTTTTAGGGTAACAACAGTGTCATTGGTACTTTGCGAAAAAACACAGTCAGGTAGAAACAGGGACAAGCAGAATAATAATAAGTAATGTGTTTTTTTCATAGACAAGAACGTTCTGGTATTCACCTATTTTAAAATCAAACAATATTATATACCTGGAATCAGGTCTGGAAGCGCACGGATATATATCTGGAAAATGCTGGTACTAATTTATAACAAAATAAAGATTAACTGGTTTTGTGTTTCGTTAATTAGTTATTGTTGTCACATTTAATAATTAGTTATAAATATAGCTAAATCATTTTAATTTGCAATAGGCGTATTTTTTATAAAGATCAGGTAATTAGTTTTTTACATAAATATTAAAAATATGGCCGTAAATCAGTTGAATTGATCAGGAGAAACTGTGGGTTCATGATGGTTTTGTTGCATTGGAGCGGAGAAGTTTAAATCTTAAGGGTGAGTGCTAATTAAATGATACCCTAAATTCGAGCGGTGATAGGTTGGTCTTGTTCTTAAATAGTTTATTAAATGACTGCGGATGTTCATAGCCCAATTTATAGGCTATTTCGCTAATTGATAATGGAGTGGTAGTTAGCATTTCCTTAGCTTTCCCGATCAGCTTTTCTGTGATATGCTGTTTGGCATTGCGACCTGTAACAGAGCGCAGCATATCGCTCAGGTAAGTAGGAGAGATATTTAGCTGTTCTGAGATATATTGAACGGTTGGCAGCCCGAGTTCCTGTGTAAGCTCATGATCAAAGTAGCTGGAAAGAATTTCCTCAAACTGGATGAGCAGGTCGTTATTTGCTTTTTTTCTAACAATAAACTGTCTGTTGTAATATCTGTTGCAATAGTTAAGTAACAATTCAATTTTGGAAACGATGATATCCTGACTGTAATTGTCGATTGTTTTGTCATACTCTTTTCGAATATTCTTCATTATAGCTTCAACTTCCTTCTCTTCTTCATCTGATAAATGCAGTGCTTCATGTACTGCGTAAGAGAAATAGCCATACTCCTTTATTTTTTTTGCGAGGGAATAAGGCTGAATAAAATCAGGATGGAAGAGTAATGACCAGCCGGAAAGTTTCATTTCATCAGGAATTTCGGAAGTGATCACTTGCCTGGGTGAATGTGCAACAAGTACCCCTTCATCAAAGTCATAATACTGCTGGCCATATTTCATTTTACCCGTAAATTCTTTTTTAATACTCACTGAAAAGAAATTGTAGGATTTTGATTTCAGCCGTTGATCAGAAAATGTTTTTACATCTTCATAATTGACTACACTGATTAAAGGATGTTTTGGCTTTTCTATTCCTAATAGACGGTGAAATTCAGAAATAGAATTAATCATAAAAGGTGCTTCATTTTTCATCATATCATATTTAAAAAGCAAGAAAAGCCTTTGGCTTTTCCTGCCCTGGGGTTAATCAAAATCAGTTGATAGTGTGATTTCTTTATAGGCTTCAAATTCTTTCTGCTCTGCTGCTCTTTTATCCATAATCCATTGATAACTATCAGGCCCAAGTATCAAATGAACAGGTGGATTTTCAGACTCGCCTAACCGTATTAATTCTGCAGCAAGTTTATCCGGATCTCCGGGTTGCGTACCTGCTCTTGCGCTCATTCCTGCAAATGTTTGCTCACTATTGTATTCTTCAATTCTGTGTTCAATTGAATTGAGAGAGCCTTCTTCCAGAAAACTTGTTCTAAATGAACCCGGCAGCAAGACAGTAGCTTTAACACCTAAAGCTTTCATTTCCAGCGCCAGAGCTTCAGTAATACCTACAATTGCAAATTTAGAAGCATGATAACTTCCTATATTCGCCATAGCAACGTAACCACCTGCAGAAGATATATTGATGATATGTCCAGATCGCTGCTTTCTTAAATAAGGTGCTGCTGCTCTGATCACATTTACTGTTCCAAATAAATTTACATCCAATGCCTGACGGAATTCTTTGTCGGTTAATTCTTCAATACTGCCTACAAGAGCGTAACCTGCGTTATTTACGACTACATCAAGATTTCCAAAATGTTCAACAGTTTGTTTTACAGCTGATTTTACGCTGTCATCAGAAGTAAGATCTACTTGTAATGGTAAAAAATGTTCGGTATGTTCCGTGATCTTAGTTTTAAGATCTTCTGCGTTTCTTGAAGTAGCAGCTACTTTATTTCCTTTTGATAAGAGTAATTTTACCAGTACAAGTCCCATTCCTTTAGAGGCACCGGTAATGAACCATACCTTTTCATTGTTCTTATTTTCGCTCATGATAACTTTATATAAATTAATACCCAAAACTAGGGTTATCTTTCACTATTAAAGTATCTAAACTCCGTATTGTTGTATCCGTAATGAGGTGAAATGAATTTAGACAGTTTATGCCCTAAAAGCTATAGGCGTAAATGAGGTCTGCTTTTTAAAATAATTGGAAAAGTGTGCCAGATCATCAAAACCCAATGTATAAGCGATCTCCGTTATATTCCAATGTGTTTGTTTCAAGAGTATCTTAGCTTCCTGTATCACCCTTTTACTAATAATATCGGTTGTTGTACTGCCAGTAACCTGCTTTAAGACCTTGTTGAGGTGATTTACATGCACGGCAAGCCTGTCCGCATAATCTTTGGCAGTACGCAGGCTTAACCTTTGGTGAGGAGAATCCAGTGGAAATTGCCGTTCCAGCAGTTCAATGAATAAAGAAGATATACGTTCTGAAGCATTCTGTGTAGCACTCAACGCTGACATTGGCTGCAGCTTCTGCCCATAATGAATAAGTTCCATCACCAAATTTCGGAGCAGATCATATTTATATTGGTAATCCGATCCAAGCTCTTTCTGCATCTTGCGAAATATATACTCAATTTCTTTCATCTCTTCCGCTCCAATCTGAAAAACAGGCAACTGACCAGGTTGAAATATTGGTAATTCATCCAATTGAATCCCGGCTTTGCCGGAGAAAAGGAAGTCTGTTGTAAAAATGCAGAACATTCCAGTTTGATTACTGTCTTCCGGCAGCCAGTGATAGGGGATCTTCGGCGTTGCAAAAAGTAGTGCACTTCCCTGAATATCAATCACCTTATCTGCATATTCAGCCCTGCTGTTTCCCCTTATCCAGCTAATCTTATAATATTCCCTTCTGCTATAGGGCATGATCCGGGTACCTGTCTTCTTGTCGAATAGTTTTTCCGCTTCGAATACGTTAAAATGGCCGATTTCCCGGGCAATACCATCAGGAGCAGTAGTCTCGTTTCTTTGATAGAAATCATTCAGAGAGGAATTGGTAATCATATCTTTTATCCAATGTGCTGGCTAAAGATAACAAGAATACACAATCCCTTGTTTGCAGGTATCAATCTGTTATTTGCGAAATTCAATCCTTTCGGGATAAATGGATTCCATAAAAAGAATAAAGCAGCTTTAAGCATTTAACCGGTCAATATATTGGCTGATCATTGCCTGGTCTGCAGCTGAAGTGGCGAGTTCACGGGCGGTTTCAAAATACTGTATCGCTTTACGGTGGTCAAGATCAGTGTAAAGATGGCCCAGCAGGGAATGATAAAATTGATTATCGGTAAGATTTAGCTTTTCGGCTTCCAGAATTGCCTGTTGTTTTCCTTGTGTTTTGGCCAGTGCAAAAGTTCGGTTTAAAGCTGCAATAGGAGAGTACTCCAGAATAAGCAGGCTATTGTACAATTGGAGAATGTTCTCCCATTTCTGACTGGTATCTTCCTTTTGAGTGTGCCAGTAGGCAATTCCAGCTTCTAAATGATACTTTGTAAGCTGAGTACCTGTAGCCGCTTTACTTAAAAAGTATTCGCCTCTTGTGATCAGCTCTCTGTTCCACAAGCCTTCATCCTGATCACCATAAAGAACCGTTTCGCCATTTTTGTTTATCCGGGCTTCAAACCTTGAAGAGTGAAAACACATTAAAGCCATAAGGGCATTAACGGCGGGCACATTTGTGGGCGCGTTTTCTACCAGTAAATAATTTAATCGCATTGCTTCTGCACAGAGGTCTTTGCGCAGTGTTGTGTTTTGTGAGGTTGAATAATATCCTTCAGAAAACAGTAAATATAAAGTCGTTAAAACAGCATCTAATCTGTTATTGATAGCAGACAGACTGGGCTGTTCAATTTTAATATTCGCTTCTTTTAGTTTCTCTTTGGCTCTTTTTATTCGTTTATAGATAACCTCTTTGTTGGTTAAAAATGCATCTGCAATTTCCTGAATTCCAAAGCCACAGAGTAAGTTCAGCGCAAGGGCAACCTGCGATTCGCCAGATACCACCGGGTTGCAGACCGTAAAGATCATAGCCAGCTGGCTGTCGTTGATGTTTTTAACAGAAAGATCAATTTCTATCTCTGTAGTTTTGGCTGCTGTGTAGCTAATTTCTGCTGATAGTTTCTGTTCAAAGAGTGAATTGCGCTTTAAATAGTTTTTGGTTTTATTTTTTGCCACTGTATATAACCAGGCTGTCGGGTTTTCGGGCAATCCTTTCTGGCTCCATAATTCCGTTGCGGACAGAAAAGTATCACTCACAATATCTTCTGCAATCTCCATATGTTCAATGCCGAATAAATAAGAAAGTACAGAAACTATCTTTTGATATTCTGTTCTGAATAAATTCGGTAAAAGTTCTCTTTCTTCCATAATTAAATATAAATGCCTCTGCTAAAATACAAAGGCATTTTTTTCATGATTAGCTTATATAGAACTCGCCATCCTAACCTCTACATTTCCGCCTAACTGCAATATCGGGCAGCCTTGTGCAATGGTTACAGCTTCCTCATAGTCGGTTGCTTTAATTATGATTAAACCACCTATAGATTCCTTTATTTCTGCATAAGGCCCATTAATGACCTGTTTGTTTTTCACTACTTTTCCTTCACCGTCCCAGCGCTGTAGGGGTCTGGCCAGTTTATCCTGAGCTGCAATACTGCCAAACCAGTTTTGCCAGTCTTTAATAGAATTTTGCAGTTCTTCTGGTGAAGGCTGTGCTTCTTTATTGATAAAATCTCTGCGAAATATTAATAAGAATTCGTTCATATTGATAAATTTAAATGTGATTAAGGATTGATTAACCGAATTGACCTACTTTATAGGTTCCGGGTTCATTTGGGAATGCGAGATTAATGCGGTTCCAGGTATTTATGGTGGTGATGGCTAAGGTAAGGTCAATTAGCTCTTCATCTGTAAATTGCTCTTTTACCTTGTTATAGATCGCATCAGGCACATCACATTTCGTTAAGGCCTCTGCCCAGGCTAAGGCAGCCCTTTCACGATCAGAAAAATAGGGTGTTTCGCGCCATGCACTAATACCATATAAACGCTGTTCTGTTTCCCCTGCTGCACGGGCATCTTTTGAATGCATATCAAGACAATAGGCGCAATTGTTAATCTGTGACACCCTGAAAAATACAAGTTCTAAAATACTGTCTTCAACTGGTGATTTTTTCAGGTAACCTGTGATACCATAAAGTGGTTTTAATGCGTTTTGTCCTTTTGCATGAACATTAATTCTCTGTTCCATTTTAATAAATTTTGATTGTTAAAACCTAAAGACAATCGTGTTTTCAGAATTGGACAAATTGGACAATATATTTTTATAAATAACATTAAATGATTTAAAGAATAGATCTTTTGGTTTCACCTTATTTATATTTGCAGCGCGTTACCCCTTTTTTTTGGAAAGATGCTGTTCATTCAGCCTGGTCCCGTCAATAAAGGAAATTTTTTGCCTTGCCTTTCAGGTAGCAGGAAGACAAGGTCTCGTATAATGAATATAAAAAAATAAGATATGATCAAAGTAAGCGTAATGTACCCAAACATACCCGGTGTCCGTTTTAACCACGAATACTATCGTGACAAGCATATGCCTATGGTAAAGGCTCTTTTAGGTGATGCCTGCAGTTACTATACCATAGATAAGGGACTTACCGGTAGTGCTCCCGGAAATGCGGCTACTTATATCGCCATGTGCCACATTTTTAGTGAGTCGATTGAAGTGTTTCTGGCCGCATCTGCGCCCCATGCTCAGGCTATGGAAGAAGATCTGATCAATTATACCGATCTTAGTCCTATAATGCAAATCAGTGAAGTTGTTGTTGGTCACACTTTTAACTGATGCCTGAAGTGCCGGGTATCTGCATATTGATCCGCTAAGCTAAAAAGTAAAAAAGAGATCAAAAGGGGTTTTATCATCAGGAAAAGAAGACCATGCACGATTCTCCGGACTGCTCACAAAATAATCGTCTTTTGAAAGTGGTTTCATGATATACCCGATCTTTATAGGATTACAAAATACGCCTATCTACCTGGAAAACAATTAATTACTCCGAAATTCGGTCGTGGATAGTTTATTACCCGGTGACTGTCCATTAATTAACCCTAATTTACCCTTTATTTAGCCTTCCCTGCTCTACCCCTCCCTTACTCCTGCCGTATCCCTGCCGTACCCCTGCCGTACCCCCAGGTACGGTAGGGGTACGGCAGGGATACGGCTAGGGTAGAGCAGGGAAGTCTAATCCAAGGCTAAATAAAGGGTAAACCAAGAGTAACCACAAAACAATCTCCGGTTTACAATCCAATACTATTACAGATAACTGTGACAAGGAGAACTAACCCTATAAAAGCGTACAACCACCTGCTTAAATTGCGCTGGAAATAGGGAATTTATTTTCCCTGTTTTATGGAAAATTGGGTAAACATCTCTCAAAGAAAATATTATTTCGCTAAATAATTAGTTACAAGCAGTTTATGCTTAGCTTAATGTTGTGTTTTTCGCTGAATTTGGGGATTTACAAGACAAAAAGTGTGGTATATTTTGCTTACAGAACCTTTCCTCAGGTCTTCTTTTTGATGAATTGATCAAAAAGACCGATGATATGAAAGGTAAATATGACTGGCTTGATTTAATTAGAGGATTAGCAGCGCTAGCTGTATTTATTGGACATTTAAGAGTGATTTGCTTTAGTGATATTCCGTTTACTCATCTTGATCTTTTTGGTAAGCTGATTTTTTTCTTAACTGGTTTTGGACATATTTCAGTGATCATATTTTTTGTACTCAGTGGCTTTCTAATCATTAAGAGTATTCATGGGGCGGTAGAGAGACACAATTGGAACACGGCTACCTATGTACAAAATCGGCTGTTCAGGTTATGGGTAGTTTTAATACCGTGTTTGTTTCTGGGGCTGATGCTTGATAAAATTGGTTTGGAAAACTGGGGAGGTTCATTGTTTTATTCTGGTCAGTGGAAATATTTTATTGATCAGGATTTAGCCACTTTATTAACCCCCAGGATTTTTATCGGCAATGCCTTTTTCTTACAGAATATCCTTGTTCCTACGTTAGGGTCTAACGGTGCTTTATGGAGCTTAGCTAATGAATTTTGGTATTATGCAATTTTCCCATTGTTTTATTTTGCATGCATCAACTACTATGACGCTAAACTTCGGATCTGCTTTCTTGTTACAGGAACGCTATTGCTGTTATTTGTTGGCTATGATATTTCTATACGCTTTCCAATCTGGCTATTTGGAGGGTTGAGTTATATGATCACAAAAAAAATAAGTGTAAAAATACTTAAAGATATAAGATGTCTCTTTATGTTAGTCACGCTGTTTCTTGTCAGTATTTTTTTGTCAAGAATAAAATTCCATGAAGAGGTCTTTAACTTTTATTTGATCGCGCTGTTATTTTCATTGTCGATTCCATTTTTGATACACATTGAAATGAAAAGTAAATTGTTAAATAGTATATCTACCTATTTATCAAATATATCCTACACCTTATATTTAGCCCATCTTCCATTTATCTACCTGATTACTTCTATCTTTAATTTTCAGAACAGAGAATGGAGTATCAGTAATTTTTGGATATATGCAATCATCATCGCTGCAACAGTTCTCTATTCAACATTATTATGGTTTTTGTTTGAAAGAAACACCAGTAAGATACGTAAATGGTTAACTTCCAGAAGAAAAAAAGCGCTGGGCAATTCTACTGCTATTGTAGAATAATAAGGTTTATAATTCACCATCAATTATAAAATGCTGACGCATCTTTTCCTCTTCCAGGTCAAGGAGGGAGAGCTGCTGGCGAATAAGGTCGTCATTAATATTTTCTTTTTTATTCAGCGTTTTGAGCAGCTTTCGCTGTTCACTGATCAATACCTCCATGATGAGCTTATAATCCTGGTAATAATCATTTACCATAGTGCGTGTAACTTGTTTATCCCAGTCATTTAATAGGGTCATATCAGCATCGATCCTCGTTTTTATCGCCTTAACCATATCATTTTCTTCCATCTCTTTTTTGTAATTCTTATCAAGGATATCCAAAGAGAGGAGAGATAGTTTTTTCCTGACCAGATTCATCTGCTGTTCATAAGAAACAGTAAAATCAGGATCCTTCATATTTACCCATTTAATTAGAAAAGGCAGCGTGAGCCCTTGGAGGATCAGCGTCACCAGAATCACGGAAAAGGTGATAAACAGGATCAGGTTACGGTTAGGGAAGGCCACGCCAGAATGAAATGCGATTGGGATACTCAGTGCTGCGGCTAAAGATACCACTCCACGCATACCGGCCCAACCCAGGATGAGGGGTGCTTTCCAATCGCGGCTATCGTCGGCAGTTTTTATAAAGCGTCTGATAAAAATGGTAAAGCCCAATGATCCAAAGGTGCTGGCAAGACGGGTTAAAATTAAAACTCCCGCAATAATAGCACTGTAGGTGATGGCTGGTTTTAAGCCATCAGGACCAAGATTTTTGATGATCACAGGAAATTCAAGTCCTATCAGTATAAACACAAATCCGTTAAGGACAAAAGCAACGGCTTCCCAAACATTAACGCCTTGCATCCGGCTTTGATGGCTCAAAAATGAATGCCGCCTTACAGAAAGAAATAGTCCTCCGCTTACCACCGACAGGACACCAGAAAAATGAAGTTCATCTGCTATCAGATACATGGCGTAAGGCGTGATAAAAGTAATGATGATATCAATATTAGGGGTAGTGGGTAGATAACGGTGTATCGCATAAAAAACCAGGGCAACGGCTATGCCGGTAACGATTCCCATTACAGTGACCAGAACGAAACTGCTGGCAGCTTCTGTAAAGACAAATGTACCACTGGTTACCGCCTTCATCGCGAAGCTAAAAACGATTAAACTGGAAGCGTCATTCATTAAACTTTCACCTTCTAACATGGTAACCAGCCGCTGCGGTATTTTTACACTTTTTAAAACGCTTGTTGCCGATACAGCATCAGGAGGCGAAATGATAGCACCAAGTAAAAATCCGGAAGCAAGGGTGAAATCCGGAATAAGGCAGTTGGATACTACGGCAATTACGCAGGAAGTAACGATGACAATTAAAGAAGCAAAACTCATGATCACCCTGCGCCATTTCCAGAAATCTTTCCAGGAAGTGTTCCAGGCCGACTCATACAAGAGAGGGGGCAGGAAGATCACGAAAATCATCTGTGGCTCAATTTCTATTCCGCGTAACCAGGGTACAAAACCGAGTACAAGACCGGTCAATACCAGCAATATCGGGTAGGATATCCTAATCTTCCTGGCCAGCATTACTACGAACATGATGACGGCCAGTAAAAAGGTATATTGGATAATTAAATGATGCATTGATGAACAGCGGGATTTAACAAATAGAACAGCATAAAAGAAGACTGGTTTTAAATTTTATCATGACGCCATCATACTCCATTTGTCTTCTTCTTTTCTGCGCCCGGTTTTATCTAAAGCTGTTGGGATACTATTGTTTTTTAAGAATATTAAAACATTATATCACGTTCATGCCTTGTAATAATTATGATGAATAAAGCAGCATTGGAACATCTGGTTAAAGAAATTCAGCGTATTCAGCTAACTCCTTTGGATACTGCGAAAACTAAAGAATTATTGTTGAAAAAATACGAGGAAGAAGAAAACTATGAAATATGTGAATTGATAGTGAAGTACTACGATCTGATCAATGACCTGATAGACAAACTTAATAGTTTGAAATAATAAATCTCAAAGTGAGTAAAGACAGAACCCAGACTATCTAATGCCAAATGGCAGAAGGTATTATAATACAGCCTGGACAGGTAAGATAACTTTTTAGTCAGGCTGTATACTTCTTATTTTGAGATTAGATTAATTATAGAATTTTGATCTTTCAAAGAATTCCTGATACATCGTAAGCTCTTTTTTAAGTAACTGTCTGGCTACATATATCCTGGTTTTTACCGTCCCAATAGGAATAGACAATTCTTCTGCTATTTCATGATATTTAAATCCTTCGAAATATTTGATGAATGGAATATAATACTGCGATTCCAATTTTAACAATGCTTTATGAATATCATCGGTAATAAATTTACCTTCAGCCTCATTACCTGAAGCCGATTTAACCAATTGATAGGACTGCAGATCTTCAGAAGTATCCACAATAGATTTATATTTTGTATTCTTTCTATACGAATTGATGAATGTGTTTTTCATAATTGTATATAACCATCCTTTCAAATTACTGCCGTCCTGATACTGGGTAGAATAGCGCATTGCTTTTAACAGTGTATCCTGAACTAAGTCATTTGCATCTTCCAGATCTTGCGTAAAATTCATAGCAAAAAGTTGAAGCGAAGGTTTGTGATCGTAAAGCTTGTGGTTGAAAAGTAAGTTATTCATAGGTAGATGTTTTGATTTTTAATAGGTATTTTAATCAATACAATCCATGTACCAGTTGCAACACTTATATATGGTTATTTTTGATAATCAGTTATTTATCTAAATCAAGAGCTGAGATTATCAATTTGTGTATATTATTTGCAACAATTTTTCTAAAAATATGTATGTTTTGACATGCAGATGATGCAGCACATATGGGCTAAGATTTATTTAAATTAAATCATAAATACGGGAATGAGTTTCTAATTTATTCTCTGTTAGATAGTCTATTAATTCCTGCCGGTGAAATTCGTAATGAGTACAACGGTATAACTGTACATTGCGTGAATAGTCATAAATAGTGATAATTTCATTTCCTGATCTTTCTATTGAATTCCAGCATTGATCAATTTTAGTATGATCATGGCCTTCAACATTTAAATAATTGCCATTAGGCGCCAAATAAACGATTCTAAACATAATTAATATAGTTTACAAGTGGCAAATTTATGGATATAGTATAGATGAAAAATACGCCATTACGAGAGAAAAATACTTGTTTTTCTGAAAAATTTACCTCATTCGGCTAGTATGGTTTTATTTTATAGAAATCAATGTGATAAATTTAGCTGATAAAAAAAAGCATGACCATAATTGTTATGACCATGCTTTTGAATAATGTTTACTAAAATTAATTCGGTTTTATATTTCGGTGTCTAAACGCTGACGGTAAGTTTCAATTTCGCTTAATGCTTCCCTAATGCCTGTTCTTTGTTTTTGCAGAATCTCAAGGTGGTCTGAGTCGGTTCCTTCATCTTCAAGCACTTTATCAAACTTCTCCAGGGCTGCTTTTTCGCCAGTCTCTATTGCACCCAGTATAGATAAATCATCGTGGCTGCTTAAAGCTTGCTTAATATCGATCCAGGTACGATGTAAAACTCCCAATGCCCCTCCGCTTTCATTTTCAGAACTTCCTCCATGCTGTGCAAGGTGAGCTCTTAATTCTTCTGCATACATTCCGCGTTTGGCAGCTTGCTCTAGAAATACAGATTGTAATTCGCTGCTTTTAGTGGTCTCTGCTGCAGAGTTATAACCTTCTTTGCCATCATTTAAAATATTGATTAGACCTTTAAGGTCGCTGATGATCTCTTGATTTGATTCCATAGGTACAATTTTTTATGTACAACCAAACTGCTCACAAAAGGTTTGGACAGATTTAAATGTTTTCTGTTCCTAACTCCTAAAATTTAGATGATATCTTTTTATTGGATAATGTGGCTGTATTTCCGTACTATATTGTTGGTCAGAAGAGAACAACTGAAAGCTATAAGGTAGTTGAAGAATTTTAGAACATAGCGGGAAAGATAATGTTGGCGTATTCAAATGATAACGCTATGCACACATTTATAAATACCAAGAAAATCACTTCTAATCTATTTTATGAGCTTTTAAAAGAGACGTTTTCCGAATTCTTAAAAGATGGGATCAACTATTCTGAAAAGCTGGGTTATGGGATAAAAGATAACACAATTGTGATCCAGGAAGCTCAGGGGAAAGAATTATTTAGTATTGAGGTTACTCCAGAATTGATCACTGCGAATAATCCTACAGATAGCCATAAAAAGCTGGCACAAAGGCTGGATGAATTTATTCATGCCTGTTTGCTTTAACATTCACCTTTAAATTTACATTTAGATGGAGACTTTATGATGTATTACCTATCTATGTTTATATCTTAGTAAATATTTTTTATAAGGACTATTAATGAACAGTGAAAAACTGAACACGGCTTATGAAATTGATCTGATCCAACAAATTCCGGTAGTGAATACTATACTGGATGTAATTTGTCAGACAACAGGAATGGGTTTTGCTGCTGTTGCACGTGTAACAAAAGATCAATGGCTTGCTACGGCTGTAAAAGATGATATCCAGTTTGGATTGGTACCTGGTGGTGAGTTAGTTCTTGAAACTACTATTTGTCATGAAATAGAAAATAGCCATGAGGCAGTAATCATCGACCACGTTTCAGAAGATAGTAGGTTTGCCCATCATCATACGCCAGCTATGTATGGCTTCCAAAGTTATATTTCTATACCCATCATTTTAAAAGACGGTAGCTTTTATGGTACGCTGTGTGCTATTGATCCTCAGCCGGCAAAACTTAATTCAACTAAAGTAATTGGAATGTTTACTTTATTTGCAGATTTAATTGCTGTACATCTAAATATGATGAATCAATTAGCCGTTTCAGAAACACAATTAACAGAAGAAAAAAGAACATCAGAACTTAGGGATCAATTTATTGCAATTTTGGGACATGATTTACGTAATCCATTAGGTGCAATCTTAAATAGTTCGCAATTGCTGATGAGAATGCCTTTAGATGATCGTGCAAAGAGATTGGCTACAATTGTTCAGGATAGTAGTTATCGTGCGTTGGGTTTAATAGAAAATGTACTCGACTTTGCACGCGGACAGCTGGGAGACGGTATTATCTTAAACCGTGAAATTACAACGGATATCGGTAAAATCTTAATGGAGGTGATCACTGAACTTCGTGTGATCTGGCCAGAAAGAACTATTATTACTCAATTTGAATTGAATCATGCAATAAATTGCGATGGCAAAAGAATTGCGCAGCTTTTTTCAAACTTATTGGGTAATGCGCTAACTCATGGTAAGGCAGACAAGCCCGTTAGGGTAGAGGCAACAGCAAATTCAAATGAATTTAGGCTGTCTATTTATAATGCCGCCTTAAAAATTACGGACGAAACGATACAACGGTTATTTTTGCCTTTTTCCCATGGAAATAGTCAGCGTGACAAACAGGGCTTAGGATTGGGTTTATACATTTCCTCAGAAATTGCCCGTGCGCATGGTGCAAGTCTAACCGTTTGTTCTACAGATGAACAAACATGTTTCACATTTTTATTAAAGCAATCCTGATTCTAGGCATAACGAGTTCCTCAGCTAAAGAATATCCTTAAATATACTCATTCATGTAATCGACTGTCACTTCAACAGCTTCTCTGATAGATTCTTTATAAGCCGTGAAATTTTCCTGCCGGTTAAGTTCAGACGAACTCTTTTTTATAGACATTTTATTGTCTTTTATTTCCTTTAGCTGATGATTGTACAAATTGCCAAAAACGTTGGGATGTTTTCGATAAAGAACATTGATAATGGAAGAGTATTCCCTGTAATGGTCATTTAGGGTTTCCATATGTTTATCATCGTAGATCTCTATATCTTTATACGCAACAGAAACCAATAGCGCATTGAGTTTATTTTTTTCTTTAGTAGGTATCATAGCTTTTAATATCAATAATAACAATCAGGGCTAATAATTTGTTTGGTATGGTTTGGGGTGGTCATTTTCAGACCGTGCAGCCGTAGATTGCATGTAAGTTTAAAGGTTAAATATGGAGATGATTATTTTAATTTACTTTTAACAGTCAGCTTTTTAGCCAGCTTATTTTGTTTGTGTTCTTCATCGCCGAGAATGATTCCCCAGGCTTCAAGTCCTTCGACACGGTCAAAAATAATCTTCAGCACAGCAATTACCGGAATAGATAAAAACATGCCGGGTATGCCCCAAATCATTTCACCAATGATCACACCCAGTACAGTTACTAACGCATTAATCCTCACTTTAGATCCTACTACTACAGGTAATAAAACATTACTGTCTACCAGGTGTGTAACGATCAGCGTAGCAATAACCAGTATAACTTTAGTGATCACTGTGGCGGTAGCAAAAGTTACCAGTGAGCTGATCACCAGGGCAGAGAAGATGCCGATATAAGGGATGATGTTAAACAAACCGGTAAGCAAGCCCAGCAGAACAGCATATTTTATGCCGAACAGCCAAAAAGCCAGACAAACGACCGTAGAAACGATTGCCATTTCTATCAGCAGCCCAATGATGTATTTTCTGATCATATATTGTACCTGCTCAATAATGTCATGTACAACAGTTGAATTTTCATCAAGAAAAACCGATAATAAAAACTTCATAATCAACCTGCGGTACAATAGAAAGAAAAATGTATAAATGAAAGTAAACACAAAAAATAACAGCAGTGATGACAATGACAATAAAGTAGCTCCAATAACGGTAGTACCTGAGGCCAGCATCTTTCCGGTTGCGGTATGTACGTAAGTAAGCTGTTTAGTGGTATTAATATGAAAGGTAACGGAGATCCATTCCTGAAGTGAATCGAGGGTTTTGAGTAATTGCTGCTGAAACTGGGGCCAGTCATTGGCCAGGTCAGAAAGCTGCGATCCAATAACGTATAAAACTAATCCAATAACTCCCAGCAATAAAAGTATAGAGATCATGGAGGCGGCGCTTCTGGGAAGTTTTATTTTATTCTCCAAAAAAGCGGCTAAGGGAAGTAATAAAATGGAAAAAAGGCAAGAAAAAATTAAAGGGGATAAGATCTCTTTGGCTACGATAGTAATGTAACACAGGGTAACCAGGCTAAACAATACCGTTGCCAGTTTAACATGAAAAGGCATCGTTTTTAGTACTTTTAAATCCATATGTGGGTATATTTTGCAGGGGGGGTGAAGAGGTTGGGCTTTCTTTGTAATATTCCACGGTGTAGAAATTATCCGGCCATACAACCACAGTGTGTGTATGTTCGGCGTTTATGGTGTTGCAGGCACCATTGGGGCGTGTTTTAAGCCAGATCTTAAAATCGTGGCGATTTAAAAGTGTATCTTAATTGCTACATATTTGAAGGTATCACTGCGCATGGATAGCAGGAGATCGTATGACCAATTCACTCCATAAATAATTTTTTTGTAAATGTGAGTATGACACTTATTAGCAGTTGTCATAACATAAATGAAGAAAATATTTGCCGTTTTATTTATGATCTTATTGGTGCATGGTTATATCTATGCGCAATTGATAACATACAAAGCGCCCAAAGGCGTTCTTTTAAATTCAGATTTTACGGTACAGGTTAGAATGGGGGGAGGCCAATGGTCGCCCCTTTCTATTTATACCGCCAAAGTTGCCAAAACAGACGCAGGAAAAAGTGTTCCTCAGCATACCGCATTTAGTTACTTTGATTGCTCAGGAGAAGCTGAAGTAATGGTTACCTATAACAAAGGGCCAGTAAAAGAAGTAAAAATCCGTCCTTTATCTTATGGGATAAAAGGCAGGGTTGCCGGAAATAAGATCACATTTTTATTAAAAAGTACACAAAATATATCAGTAGAGGTAAATGGAGAGATATACCATAACCTCCAGTTATTCTCCAATGCTTTAGAAACATATCAGCCAGTGCCTGCTGATACTAACGTGATCTATTATGGCCCCGGAATTCATCGGGTGGGTAAGGTGAAACTTGCTGCTCATCAAACAGTATATATTGCCGGAGGTGCAGTAGTTAATGGCAGCTTCCTGATCAGCCACGCAGAAAATGTGCGCATCCTGGGTCATGGTATCCTTACCCAGTTGTCTGAGCTTTTAACGAATGAAGAACCGACTGTTATATCTCCAAAAAAAGAAGCGGGGACACGGGATGATATGCTTACAGTAGAATATGCAAAAAATGTAGAGATTGATGGCCCCATTGTTCTGCCGCATAAATACAGTGTGCTGGTAGGGCAGTCACATGGAGTAACCATTCGCAATTTAAAATCTTTTAGTTCCGAAGGATGGGGAGATGGTATTGATATTTTTTGCAGTACAGATGTACTGGTGGACCATGTATACCTGCGTAATTCTGACGATTGCATCGCCATCTACGGACATCGATGGGATTATTATGGGGATGTTAAAAATATCACTGTCCAGCATTCAACTTTATGGGCTGATGTTGCCCATCCAATCATAGCGGGAACCCACGGAAATTCAGATCATCCGGAAATACTGGAGAAAATGAAGTTTGTGAATATTGATATTCTGAACGAAAACGAGCATCAAATTGATTACCAGGGCTGCCTGGCCTTAAATCCCGGCGATAGCAACACGATACGTGACGTGCTTTTTGAAAATATCAGGATAGAAGAGATCACTAAAGGACAGCTCTTCAATTTAAGGGTGGTGTTTAACCACAAATACAATACTTCTGCGGGAAAGGGAATTGAAAATATTCATTTTAAAGATATTTCTTACCAGGGGCGCCTGCCTAATTTATCTGTTATTTCTGGTTACGATGATGCCCAGGGTATAAAAAATATAGTATTTGAGAACCTCAGGATCAATGGCGAACTGATTACTGATACGATGCCTGGTAAGCCCGGCTGGTATAAAACAGGGGATATGGCCAATATTCTTATTGGTGAACATGTAGCAGGAATCCAATTTATTCCATCAAAATTATAAAATCGCTATTAACTGTGAGTATGACGGTTAACAAAGGTTGTCCTATACATAAACCAAATATAAAACAAAAAGACATGAGAAATTTTACTTTTAAAACCCGATGGAAAGCACTTACATTAAGTTGTTTGTCGGTGTTCCTTTGTCTGTATACTTATGCGCAGCAAACATTAACCGGAAAGGTGGTAGATGCGTTAACAAATGAAACGATCATCGGGGCATCTGTAAAAGTTAAAGGCACAAGTATCGGGACAGTAACCGATCAGAACGGTGCTTTTAAACTCACAGTAATGGCTGGTTCCACTTTGCAGATCAGTTTTATAGGCTACAAATCAATTGAAATGCCTGCAGGAAGTGGTGGTCTATTGACCATAAAACTAAGCGAAAATGCGCAGAGTTTAAATGATGTGGTCGTAGTAGGTTATGGAACGCAAAAAAGAGAAACCTTAACTGGTTCTGTGGCTACCGTAAGTGCCAAAGCTTTCCAGGATAAAGGGGCACTGCCAAGTCCTTTACAGGCCTTACAGGGGCAGGTTGCCGGTGCTACCATTACGCGGGGCTCTTCTGCTCCTGGTGATGAGGGCTGGAGCATTCAGCTCAGGGGAGCAAGTTCTGTCAATGCCACAGAACCGCTTACCATTATCGATGGGGTGATTGTGGCCAGTTTTAGAGAATTAAGACACTTAAATCCATCAGATATTGATAATATCTCCTTCCTTAAAGATGCCTCTGCTGCTATTTATGGGGCAAGGGCTGCAGGTGGGGTGGTCATCGTTACCACAAAAAGAGCAAAAGCAGGCAAAACAACCATTTCTTATGATGCCTCTTTTACTTTTCAGAAACCTGCTTTGCAGCCAGATCTAATGTCTGTATCCCAATGGGCCAATGGTGCAATTACTGCCAGGCTCAATGATGGTTATACCGAAGATGATATCTGGATTAAATATGCAAGGCTGGCTCTGGCTAATCTGGGAACCTATGTAGATTTATCTAAAGTGCCTAATCCTGTAAGTAACTTTACAGACGTAAAAGATTTTGTGTTCTTTAATGATAAAACACAGACACAGGTATTGTGGGGAAATGCGTTTTCGCAGGAACATAATCTAAGTATTTCCGGAAGAAACGATAAAGCAGGGTACAGGTTATCATTTGGCTATTTAAACCAGGGCAGTATGCTGCAGTGGGGCGATAATTCAAATAAACGCTACAATATCAGGCTCACCAATGATTTTACTTTATCTGATAAGGTAAATATAGAATCTAACATCAGTTACACCAGGAACGATCAGGTATCGCCAAATCTGCTCAATCAGGCAGTTTCAAGTGCTAACCCGCTTCCTGGCTTTCCAGAATTGGGCTTAAACGGAACCCCTTATGCATGGGGTGGCAATTACGATCCTACTTCTTTGTTACAATTAGGAGGTGATAATATGCTGAGGGTGAATGTGATCACG
>Ga0233344_1000088_pt1 | contig 18653 bp, 16 predicted proteins | sample GEONDECOMP281_FD_180697 | JGI IMG/M metagenome (GOLD analysis project Ga0233344, IMG submission 180697) | Leaf litter microbial communities from Shasta-Trinity National Forest, California, United States - GEON-DECOMP-281 | ecosystem: Environmental > Terrestrial > Plant litter > Unclassified...
AAGGTTCCGCAGGGGATCATCCGAATCTAAAACATATATAAAAATATTATATCAAAAGCAATCATGCTAGCAATAGCAGCTCGATATCAAGACATTTAGGTGCCTATATCGGTGGTGTCCACCTCTTCCCATTCCGAACAGAGAAGTTAAGCCCACCAGAGCCGATGGTACTGCGGTAACACGTGGGAGAGTAGGTCGGTGCCAAATCTTAAAGAAAGCCTTTCAGGAAACTGAGAGGCTTTTCTTGTATACACCCTTTTTTATACTGTTTTACATTATTTGATTTTATAATTTTTGCTAAATTCTTCTTTTTAAGCGAAGTACAGTAACGAATTTTTCTTGTTTCCGCATTACTTCTATCAGTAATTGATTACCATCATCCTGTCTGAGTAACTCTGTAAGGCCATCAAGCGTGTACAATCTTATATCTTTAAAATTCAGTGCAATTATTTCGTCATTGATTTGAAGTCCTGCTGTTTCCGCTGGTGATCCAGGTTCTATTCTTCCTATAAAAAAATGATCATAAGAAGCTTGTTTTACATAAATCTCAAGGCCAGACATGTCATGATCAAATTTATCCTTATAATTGTTAGTTTTCTTTAAGTATAAGGCATTGTTTACATAATCAAATGTAACCAGAAAATGTCTGAGAACATCTGCTCCTACACTTCCATTTCTTGTTTTTCCTTCTATTGTACCTCGTTCTGAATTAAAATTTGGGAAGCCTGACAATACATTTTCAAACATATAATCTCCTATTTTCATCGTGCTGATTCTTCCCATTGATCCCTGAATTGGCCCATTGATCCCCACACCCAGATTTGCCGGTATAGTGACCGCAGGTAATGGAAAAGGTAACTCATTGAGGGATTCCAGCATTAAAGGATGACTTGAGCCGTTATCGATTAACAATTCAACCGTTGAATTTCCCAGGGTGGGAATATTCATTTCAGCTGATAAATATGGTTTTGAATTATGGATCTGTATAGGTATTCTGCTTCCTCTTATTTTAGTTTTAGACCCAGGTTTATAGAAAGTGATTTTGCTTGAAGAATAATTGATCTTCACTACAAAACTATTGAAGAAATAATAGCCCAGTATGCCATATATTTTAACACCCAAATAGGAGGATAGGTCAAAAATATCTTCTTTAAATATGGCAGTTGGGATATATTTTATAGTGGCTTTTCCAACTCTGGCATCAATATCTCTGGTTAAAACTGCTTGTACTTCCTCGCCAAGGCTATAACCTTGTACTTTTATATTCTGGAACTTTTTGTACTTTAAGGTATTTAAAAAGGTTGTATCTGTGATAACCATTTGTGATACACCAGTATCCAGTAAGAAATTGTAAGGTCCCTTTTCATTAATATATACAGGTATAATAATAAGGTTTTTAACCCTGACAAAGTCGATGACCTGTTTTTGCCGGTTACCTTTAAATTCAAATTTTTGAGCATAAACCGAACTGGAAAAATGAATCATTGTAATCCATATTACTATAACGATTAATATAAATTTTAATCGTGTGCTTTTATTTACCCGGCAGTGTATGATCATGGTTAGTATGATAATCTTAACTATAAGCAGCCTTTTATACTGTTAAGGCAGAAAGATTATTTGGTTAGAAATTCTTTATATGAATATACGTAATTTGATTTATACAGGACTATTTATGCAGAACTAAATTAATACTAATAGTGGTTATTTCGTATTTTTAACTATATTTGAGGTATCAATAAGACAATATATGTTTACAGTAGTAAACATTCAAAATATTTAGGTGCCTATATCGGTGGTGTCCACCTCTTCCCATTCCGAACAGAGAAGTTAAGCCCACCAGAGCCGATGGTACTGCGGTAACACGTGGGAGAGTAGGTCGGTGCCAAATCTTAAAGTGAGCCTGTAGTGAAAACTGCAGGCTTTTCTTTTTTCTCGATTAACCCGTCAGGATATTTAATAACGATTTCAAGATTTTCATTTTGATGGTTTATTTTTTTTTGATTTCTTCAATTGCTATGAGAATCCCATGATGGTTAGACATCATTTCTCTGAGTCTGACAAATATAATTAGAAATAAAATTAACCTTTTTATCTAAATCATCTTCATTTATGAGATAAATTATTAAATATTATAATATTTAATAATTACGTTAATGGATATATTATCTGTACGTAAACAAATAAAAATCGGCTGTATACTAAAAAGAATATAGCTAGTTTTGTAACCTGAAATTAATAAAAATGAAATTAGCCATTAATGGTTTTGGTAGGATAGGGCGTATATTTCTCCGTGCGGCACTGGAGAAAAACATCGATGTTGTCGCGATAAATGATTTGGCTGATCCGGCAACGCTGGCCCATCTGTTTAAATATGATACCGTACACAGAGGATTTAAGGGAGAGGTAAGTGCAGATAAAGAAGCCCTGATTATCAATGGAAAGAGAATTTTAATTTTTAATGAACCGCAACCTCAGCATTTACCATGGGGGTTATTGGATATCGACCTGGTGCTTGAATCTACAGGTAAGTTTACAACCAGAAAAAGTGCAGGACTACATTTAGAAGCTGGTGCTAAACAGGTACTAATATCCGCTCCGGCTGATAAAGATATTCCCATGTTTGTTCTGGGTGTAAATGATGATCTCATAGACTTAAGTGCTGATATTATCTCTAATGCTTCCTGTACTACCAATAATGTAGCACCGATGGTAAAAATACTGGATGACCATTGGGGGATTTTGGATGGTTATATCACTACTATACACTCTATGACCGGAGATCAGAGTTTGCATGATACTCCGCATAAGGATCTTCGCAGAGCGAGAGCAGCTTCTGCATCGATTATTCCTACCAGTACTGGGGCTGCGAAAGCAATCACCAATATATTTCCTCATCTGGAAGGTAAAATGGGTGGAGCAGGGATTCGTGTACCGGTTTTAAATGGCTCTTTAACAGATTTTACTTGTATCCTAAAAAAGCCGGCTACTATAAAAGAGATCAACGATGTTTTTAAATCGGCAGCAACCAATGAAATGAAAAATATTTTGGAGTATACAGAAGATCCGATCGTGTCGGTTGATATTTTGGATAATCCACATTCCTGCATTTTTGATTCACAGCTTACTTCTATTGTTGGAGATTTGGTGAAGGTAGTAGGATGGTATGATAATGAATCCGGATATTCGGCAAGATTAGTAGATTTGGTACTTAAAATTGCGGCTAAAAATGATTAGAAGGATTTCTCAGCAGGATACATTTCCGTTAAGGAGTGCAGAACTACGAAATAACAAACCCTTCACTGAGTGTATTTTGCCAACCGATAATACTGCAGGCATTTATCATTTAGGGTATTTTCTTGAAGATAAACTGGTTTGTATAGGCACATTCTTTCCTGAAGATTATCCTGATTATGGCTCCGGGGGCTACAGGTTAAGGGGAATGGCCACACTTGCGGCATTTACTGGTAAAGGATATGGGGCAGCACTGATAAATTTTGCAATTGATGAGCTTACATCGGTTAAGGCTTCTTATATTTGGTGCAACGCAAGACAGGCTGCAGTGGGCTTTTATAAGAAGTTAGGCTTTGATATAATTTCTGAAGAGTTTGACGTTCCTGGTATAGGACCGCATTTTAATATGCTCCGGTCTATCGTGCTAAAATAATTTACCTATAAACAGAGAACTCCTAAACGTTTAAATGCGGCGTAAAAAGGAGTGTATACTTTGTCTATTTAACATAAAAAATAAAACATAAAAGATGAAAACAGTTGACCAGTGTGATTTTAAAGACAAAAAAGCCTTAGTCAGGGTAGATTTTAATGTACCTCTTGACAAAGATTTCAACATCACAGATGATAAAAGAATGCGTGCAGCATTACCTACTATCACTAAAATTTTAAATGATGGCGGGTCTGTGATTTTAATGTCCCATTTAGGTCGCCCTAAAGGTGGTCCGGAAGATAAATATTCTCTGAAACATATTTTAGGTGATTTATCAAGAATGCTTGATCTGGAAGTGAAGTTTGCAGACGACTGTATTGGTGCTGAGGCTGTTGAAAAAGCAAAGAATCTGGAGCCGGGACAAGTGTTGTTATTGGAGAATCTTCGTTTTTATAAAGAAGAAGAAAAAGGGGATAAAGATTTCGCTGAAAAACTATCTAAATTAGGTGATGTATATGTAAATGATGCTTTTGGTACAGCTCACCGTGCACATGCTTCTACTTCAATCATTGCACAGTTCTTCCCAACTGAGAAATATTTCGGTTATCTAATGGCTGAAGAGCTGAAAAATGCAGAGAAAATAAACCACCATGCTGAAAAACCTTTTACAGCAATTATGGGTGGTGCTAAAGTTTCTGATAAAATTCTTTTGATTGAAAGCTTATTGGATAAAGTAGATAACCTGATCATTGGTGGCGGCATGGCTTATACTTTCGCTAAAGCGCAGGGTGGAGAAATAGGTACTTCTTTACTGGAAGCAGATAGAATGGAACTTTGCCTTCAATTGTTAGAAAAAGCAAAAGCTAAAGGTGTAAATATCCTTTTACCAGTGGATACCGTTATTGCTGATAAATTTGATAATGATGCACAAAAGAAAAATGTTGATTCAGGACAAATTCCTACAGACTGGATGGGATTAGACATTGGTCCTAAATCTATTGACCTTTTGCTGATGTCATTAAAAAATCAAAAACGTTATTATGGAATGGTCCGATGGGTGTTTTTGAAATGGCTAATTTTGAGCAGGGAACACGTGCTATTGCTGAAGCAGTAGTTGCGGCGACTAAAGAAAATGGTGCTTTTTCATTAATTGGCGGAGGTGACTCTGCTGCTGCCATTGCTAAATTTGGCCTGGAAGATGAAGTGAGTTATGTTTCTACAGGTGGCGGAGCTTTATTGGAATACATGGAAGGTAAAGAATTGCCAGGTGTAAAAGCAATTAATGATTAGAATTAATATTACCGTTCTTGAACCCAGATTATCAGGTAGTTGATGAATGGAGTACGATAATGACGGATTTGATTCCGTAGAAAGGGCCGCTTTTTTAGCGGCCTTTTTGTATTTGGGGTGGGGAGAAATGGGGAAAATTGTATGTTGATAACTTTTTTGTGGTAGAATGTGGTAAAAAGTGGTAGAAGTGTCTATTTTTACACTACATAAAAAGTGTAGATACTAAAATGGTTCAACTGTTAGGAGAATTTGATTGTAAATTAGATACGAAAGGCCGCATGATGGTCCCTGCGAATCTAAAGAAACAATTGCCAAACGTTGAGCAAGAGGGACTTGTGGTAAACAGAGGTTTTGAAAAGCATTTGGTGATCTATCCGAAAAAAGTATGGGAAGGAATAGTAGAAGAGTTAAGTAAACTGAACCAGTACGAGAAAAAAACCAGGGAATTTATCCGGTTTTTTACCCGTGGTGCAACGGAACTGACGCTTGATGCATCCGGCCGGGTTAATTTACCTAAGTCTTTACTGGAATTTGCCGGTATTGAAGGTGAAGTAGTTTTAGCTTGTCAGTTCGATAAAATTGAACTTTGGTCTAAATCTGCATATGATAGTTTATTGGACAGCGAGCCTGAAGATTTTGCAAATCTCGCTGAAGAAGTGATGGGAAATAAAAACAGGGGGGAAGATGGAAAGTAATTATCATGTACCAGTACTTTTACAGGAATGTATAGACGGGTTAAACATTAAACCAGATGGGGTTTATGTGGACGTTACTTTTGGCGGTGGCGGGCATTCGAGAGAAATTCTTGCTAAGCTGGGAAAAGGTGGTGTTTTAATCGCTTTTGATCAGGACCCTGATGCGCAGAGAAATAAGATCGATGATCCGCGTTTTCTGTTTGTTGACCAGAATTTTGCATTCTTAAAAAATAACCTTCGTTTATTAGGCTACAGACAGGTAGATGGTATACTGGCAGATTTGGGTGTATCTTCACATCAGTTCAATGAACCTGACAGGGGCTTTTCTACAAGATTTGAATCTTCACTGGATATGCGTATGGATAAACAGGGTAAGCTCACAGCTGCTCAGGTTTTAAATACTTATCCTGAAGATAAATTACATAAGATATTCGGAATATATGGCGAAGTGAAAAATGCAAAATCACTGGCCAGGGCAATCGTTACGTACCGCACTGGTAATCCCATTTTAACATTGGCTGATTTTAAAGCAGCAGCAGGTGTGCATATTCCTAAAGGAAAAGAAAATAAATATATGGCCCAGGTATTCCAGGCTTTGCGTATTGAGGTGAATGCAGAGATAGAAGTGCTGGAAAGTTTTCTGCTGCAATCTGCAGAAGTACTGAATACAGGCGGCAGGTTAGTCGTGATGTCTTATCATTCATTGGAAGACAGGCCTGTTAAGAATTTTATTGCGAAGGGTAAGATAAGAGGTGAAGCAGATAAGGACTTTTTCGGTAATCAGGAAAAACCCTTTAAAGCAATAACGCGTAAAGCGGTAGTGGCTGATGAAGAGGAGCTGGAAAGAAACAGCAGATCAAGAAGTGCTAAATTAAGGATTGGGGAGAAGTTATGAATAACCAGTTCAGAGAAGAAATAGACGAGGAAGAGGAGTTGCCCGAAGAGGAGATCAAGCTTAAAAAGCCAAAAAAAGAGAAGGTATCTACTAATGATAATCTTTTTTTTAAAAAGCTTTTTACAGAAGGAGGTATTTCTAAAGAGGCGGCTACTGCAATGATGCCGTTTTTAATTTTTATATCGCTGCTGACGATGTTATACATAGGAAACAGTCATATGGCAGTTAAAAATATCAGAGATATAGATAAACTAAGTAAAGAAGTAAAAGAACTCAGCTGGGAGTATAAGTCGCTCAAAGCAGACCTGATGTTCAAAAGTAAACTAACAGAAGTAGCTAAAAAAGTAGATACACTTGGTATAAAGGAACTGACAGAACCTCCTAAAAAAATTGTCGTAAGCAATAATGAATATTAGAGCTAACATATTATTACGTGTTTATCTGTCCTTCGGACTGATCGTGCTGCTTGCCGTGGCAGTATTGGTCAGGTTATGCGATGTACAATTTGTAGAGGGACATAAGTGGCGTGCCATGGCCGATAGTCTCTCTACAAAGTATATCAACGTAGATGCAGCCCGTGGTAATATCTATTCTAATGATGGGAGTCTATTGGCTACTTCAGTACCGGAATATGAATTGAGAATGGATATGTATGCTGGAGGGATTAGCGACAGTAAGCTATTTTACAGTAAGGTTGATTCTTTAGGGATGAAACTGTCGCAGTTCTTTGCTGATAAAACGCCAAAGGAATATTCACGTATGCTGCGTACAGCAAGAGAAGATAGTGTAAGATATCTATTGATCAAGCGAAAAGTGAATTACCAGGAATTAAAGATGATCCGTACTTTTCCGCTGTATAACATCGGAAAGTATACAGGTGGTTTAATGGCTATCCAGCAAAATAAAAGAATTAAGCCATTTAAATCTTTGGCATTCAGAACAATTGGTTACAAAAATGAAAATGTATCAAATGGTGTTGGTCTGGAAGGTGCTTATGGTAATTATATCAATGGCGAAAGTGGTAAAAGATTAGTGCAGCGTATTGCAGGCGGTGTTTGGATGCCGATCAATGAGGAAGATGAGATTGCACCAAAAGATGGGGCTGATATCATTTCTACTATTGATATTAATATGCAGGATCTGGCACAAAGCGCCTTAGAGAAACAGCTGATCGCGAGTGATGCAGATCACGGTACGGTGATCCTGATGGAGGTGGCGACCGGTGAAATAAGGGCTGTAGCGAACTATACGCGGGTGAGCGAGGGTGTATATGAAGAGAAGTTTAATTATGCGATTGCCGGAAGTCAGGATCCGGGTTCTACTTTTAAGCTAGCCACTTATATGTCTCTATTTGAAGATGATAAAGTAGATACCAATACGATTGTTTCTACAGGCAATGGTACTTACCAGGTCTATAACCATACCATTAAAGATACGCATGAAATAGGTACAGTAACTGTTAAAAAGGCTTTTGAAGAATCTTCTAATACTGCAGCAGCCAAATTGGTATATGCCAATTATAAAGATAATCCGGCACAATTTACGGATCATTTTTACAAGATCCATTTGAATGAAAAATTAGGATTACAGATTCCTGGTGAAACTAAGCCGGTGATTAAAAATCCTTCTTTCAAATCATGGAGCGGGTTAACGCTGCCACAGATGGCTTATGGTTATGAGATGCAGATCACGCCTTTGCAAATTTTATCTTTTTATAATGCAGTAGCTAATAACGGGAAATACATTGCTCCCATTTTTGTGAAAGAGATCAGGAGACTTGGAAATCCTATTGAGCAATTTCATGCAAGGGTAATTGACGAAAAGATCTGTTCCGATAAAACGTTAAGAAAATTGCATGCTATGCTGGAAGGCGTAGTTTTGGAAGGTTCCGGCAAGTTAATGGGGTCTCCTTTTTATAAAGTTGCTGGTAAAACAGGAACAGCACAGGTGGCTGATGGTAATAAAGGATATAAGGCTAAAAAAAGTTATCAGGCTTCATTTTGCGGATATTTTCCTGCTGATAAGCCCAAGTACTCTATCATGGTATCTATTAATGGCCCTAAAAACGGGTATTATGGAGCGGTGGTAGCAGGGCCGGTATTTAAAGAAATTGCTGACCGTATTTATGCCAGTGATACGCAGATGTATAACAATGTGAATGATATACACCTGGTAGGAAATACAAAAAGCCCGGAAGCAAAAGCAGGGCAAAGTAAGGCCGTTAAGGAAGTATATAGTGCTTTGGGGATTAAAGCGCTTTATGCGGCTAAATCTGATTATTTTAATAGTATAGACACCAGTAACGGGATTGTTTATGAAGAATATAATTCCGTGAAAGGTATGATGCCTAATGTAGTGGGAATGGGATTAAAAGATGCTTTATATCTGCTGGGCAATGCAGGTTTAAAAACACAAATAGATGGAAGTGGAAAAGTGACCAGTCAGTCTATTCCCTCCGGAACAAAAATTGGAAAAGGTTTATTGGTACAATTAGCTTTAAGATAAGATGCAGCTGCAGGATGTTTTATATGGAGTGGCGATAACAAACCTGGTTGGTTCTACCAACAGGGAGATCAGTACGCTAACGTTCGATTCCAGGGTGGTACAGCAGGATGCTGTATTTTTTGCAGTAAAAGGAACTTTGTCTGATGGTCATTCATATATTAGTCAGACTATCGCTGACGGTGCAACAGTTATTATTTGTGAAGACCTGCCAGAACAGAGGGAAGTTACAGTTACTTATATTGAAGTGGATGATTCCAGCGTAGCGCTGGGTATTATGGCTGCTAATTATTATGGTAATCCTTCTTCTAAATTAAAGCTGGTAGGTATTACCGGTACTAATGGTAAAACTACTATAGCAACGATCTTATTTAAATTATTCCGTGGTCTCGGTTTTGATGCTGGTATGATCTCTACAGTGCAGAACCAGATCAATGAGGAGATTATTCCTGCTACGCATACTACGCCTAATCCTTTAGCCTTAAATCTGCTGTTGAAGCGGATGGTAGAAGCAGGGTGTGCCTATTGTTTTATGGAAGTGAGCTCGCACGCAGTAGTTCAGCATAGAATTGAAGGTTTAACTTTTATAGGCGGTATTTTTTCTAACATCACCCATGATCACCTTGATTTTCATAAGACATTTGATAATTACATTAAGGCAAAGAAAGCCTTTTTTGATGGTCTTCCGAAAACTGCTTTTGCATTAACCAATGCAGACGATAAAAATGGGATGGTTATGCTTCAGAATACTAAAGCTACCAAAAAGACTTATGCACTGAAGCAGCTTGCAGATTATAAAGGAAGAGTAATAGAGGATAGGTTTAGCGGATTAAACCTGGAAGTAGATGAGGTAGATGTATTCTTTAAGCTGGTTGGCTCATTTAATGCCTACAATCTGCTGGCCGTTTACGGAGCCGCTATGTTATTAGATCAGGATAAATTAACCGTGTTAACATTGCTTAGTAACATTAGCGGTGCTGAAGGCAGGTTTGATTACGTAAGCAACTCAAAACAGATCATTGGTATTGTGGATTATGCGCATACACCCGATGCTGTACAGAATGTGTTGAGTACTATCCATGATGTAAGAAAAGGAACAGAACAGGTGATCACCGTTCTGGGCTGTGGCGGCGACAGGGATAAAACTAAACGTCCGGTTATGGCGCAGGTAGCTTGCGACTGGAGTGATAAGGTAATCCTTACTTCAGATAACCCAAGAACAGAAGATCCGAACCAGATCCTTGCGGATATGGAAGCGGGCGTATCACCAACAAATAAACGTAAAACATTAATTATTGCCGACCGCAGGGAAGCGATAAAGACAGCTTGTCACTTAGCCAGACCAGGAGATATTATTCTGATTGCTGGTAAAGGACATGAGAAATACCAGGAGATAAATGGCATTAGACATCATTTTGATGATAAAGAAGTATTAACCGAACAATTAAACTTACTCAGCTAATGCTATATTTTCTATTTGAATATTTAAACGCACATTATGAATTCCCTGGGTTAAGGTTGTTTTCGTATATCACTTTCCGTACGGCACTGGCGATTATCATTTCGCTGATTATCACTACTGTTTATGGCGGCAGGCTGATACGAGTTCTACAAAACCTGCAGGTTGGCGAAACCGTAAGAAATTTAGGTTTGGAAGGACAAATGCAAAAGCAAGGTACCCCAACGATGGGTGGGATCATCATCTTGCTGGGCATTCTGGTTCCAACATTACTCCTTGCAAACCTGAGTAATGTATATGTACAATTGATGATTGTAACTACGATATGGATGGGTGCTGTAGGGTTTTTAGATGATTATATTAAAGTATTTAAAAAAAATAAAGAAGGACTGGCCGGAAGGTTTAAAATTGTTGGGCAAGTGGGACTAGCCTTAATTGTTGGCTGGACTATGTATTTTAATCCTAATATCGTAGTTAGAAAAACTGTTGATGAAGCAGGGGTGCATAAAAGCAAGGCGCCAATGGTATTGAGACAAAAAGGCGAAAAGTATTATTATACCCAGGATGTAAAATCTACCATTACTAATAATCCATTTTATAAGAACCATGAATTTGATTACGCCAAAGTACTTAAATTCACAGGTGACGGTTATGAAAAATATGCAGTATTTGTCTTCATACTTTTTGTAGTCATCATTATTTCCGGTGTTTCTAACGGTGCTAATATTACTGATGGAATTGACGGCCTGGCTACGGGTACTTCTGCCATTATAGGGATTACGCTCGGTCTGCTTGCCTATGTTTCCGGTAATACGGTGATGGCAGATTACCTAAACATCTTATATATCCCCAATTCGGGCGAGCTGGTGGTTTTTGCTGGTGCTTTTGCCGGAGCCTGCGTTGGCTTTTTATGGTATAACTCATACCCTGCGCAGGTCTTTATGGGAGATACTGGAAGTCTGGCTATTGGCGGTATTATCGCTTCATTTGCCATCATGATCAGGAAAGAATGGCTGCTGCCGGTATTGTGTGGTGTATTTCTGATTGAAATCGTATCCGTCATGATCCAGGTAGGATATTTTAAATATACCAAGAAGCGTTTTGGAGAAGGCAGAAGAGTATTCCTCATGTCTCCTTTACACCATCATTACCAGAAGAAAGGATACCATGAAGCGAAGATTGTTACCCGCTTTTGGATCATTAGTATTTTATTGGCAATCATCACCATCATCACTTTAAAAATACGGTAATGGAAAAGCAAAGGATCGTTATACTGGGCGCTGGAGAAAGCGGGATAGGTGCAGCAATGCTGGCACAAAAACAGGGTTTTAATGTTTTTGTATCAGATTTTGGTGTGATAGCCGACCGCTATAAAGAAACACTGGTTAAACTGGATATTGCATTTGAAGAGCAGCAGCATACAGAGGCATTGATCCTTAATGCTGATGAGATCATTAAAAGCCCTGGTATAGCCGATAAAGTGCCGATCATCGCTGCACTGAAGAAAAAAAATATCCCGGTGATTTCGGAAATCGAATTCGCAAAAAGATATACTACTGCAAAAACGATCTGTATTACCGGGTCTAATGGTAAAACTACCACCACCATGCTTACTTACCACATCCTTAAAAAAGCTGGGTTAAATGTAGGACTGGCTGGAAATATAGGGCATAGTTTTGCCGCGCAGGTAGCTACGGAAAATTTTGACTGGTATGTACTGGAAATATCAAGCTTTATGCTGGATGATATGTTTCAGTTCAAGGCAGATATTGCTGTATTGTTAAACATTACGCCCGACCATTTGGACAGGTATGATTATAAGATGGCAAATTATGCTGCATCAAAGATGCGCATTGTGCAAAACCAGACTGCAGCAGATTATTTTATCTATTGCGCTGATGATGAAGAAACATTAAAGTCGCTGAAAGGTGCAAAAATAAATGCTAAGCAGTTTCCTTTTTCTATTCGTAAAAAAATTGAAGAGGGTGCATATCTGGAAGGCAGCAATTTACATATCAATATAAATCCAATAGATCCATTAACCATGTCAATTTCAGAGTTAGCCCTGCAGGGCAAGCATAATATCTACAACTCAATGGCTTCGGGCATAGTTGCAAAAGTACTGGACATCAGGAATGCAGTGATCCGGGAAAGTATGGGGGATATTAAAAATATTGAACATCGGTTAGAACATGTGGCCAAGATCTCTGGTGTAGATTATATCAATGATTCAAAGGCAACGAATGTGAATTCTACCTGGTATGCATTAGAGAGTGTAAATGCTGATGTGATCCTGATCATGGGCGGAGTTGATAAAGGAAATGATTACGATATGTTGAAAGACCTGGTTAAACAGAAGGTAAAAGCAATCGTTTGTTTGGGGAAAAATAATAAGCGCATTCATGAGGCATTTGAAGACGATGTAGAGATCATTGTGAATACATTTTCTGCACATGAAGCGGTACAGGTAGCTTACCATTTGGCAACAAAAGGAAATACAGTCTTGCTGTCTCCTGCCTGTGCAAGTTTTGATCTGTTTAAAAACTACGAAGACCGTGGTAACCAATTTAAGATGGCTGTAAAAGAATTATAGATATGAGTGCAGTACAAATGTTATTAGAGAAAACAAAGGGAGATCGCTGGATATGGCTGATCATTATCCTGCTGTCTCTGATTTCCATTCTTGCGGTATATAGTGCAACAGGGACGCTGGCATTTAAACAGGGTAAGACTGTGGAGAAATTATTGCTGACCAAGCATTTGATCTTTGTAGTGATGGGGATTGGTATGATCTATATTGCGCATTTGCTCGATTATAAATATTATGCAGGTATTTCAAAGATCCTGATGATCATTACTATTCCGCTGTTGTTCTATACGCTGATCTTTGGGGCCAATTTGAATGATGCTTCACGCTGGGTAAAGATCCCTATTATCGGTTTAACTTTCCAAACCTCAGATTTGGCTAAGCTTTCGCTGATCACGTTTTTAGCACGTATGCTGACTAAAAAGCAGGAGAATATTAAAGATGTAAAAACTTCATTTGTTCCTATTATGGGCTCTGTATGTATCGTTTTTGTGTTGATCGCCCTTGCAAATTTATCTACTGCACTGATGCTTTTTGGTGTGAGTATTTTGCTGTTAATTATTGGAAGGATCAGTATTAAGCAAATTCTGATTGTTTGTGCCGGTGGATTTGTACTGCTGATGTTTGTATTCTTTTTAGGCCCGAGGAGGGAAACCTATAAATCAAGGATCAAGTCCTTTTTGCATCCGGAACAACAACACTCAGATAAGACGTTTCAGGCCGATCAATCAAAGATTGCTTTGGCATCAGGAGGTTTTTTTGGGAAAGGTCCGGGAAATAGCACACAGCGAAATTTTCTTCCCCATCCTTATTCTGATTTTATCTTTGCGATCATCGTAGAGGAATACGGATTATTTGGGGCAATGGTTATTATCGTTTTATACCTGGTACTGCTCTATCGATGTGTACGGATAGTCACGCAGGCACCCAAGGCTTTTGGTGCATTGCTTGCCGCGGGATTGAGTTTTAGTTTAACAATACAGGCATTTGCTAATATGGCTGTAGCGGTAGGTCTGGGTCCGGTAACAGGTGTTCCGCTTCCTTTAGTAAGCATGGGTGGTACGTCTATGATCTTTACAAGTATCGCATTTGGGATTATTCTGAGCGTAAGCAGGGATGTAGAAGAAAATGGTAAAAAACTATCGGGCGAGGGTACGAATAAGCCCGTTGATAAAGTAAATAATAAGGTGATTGTTGGTGAATTACCAGCAATGGCATAAAAAAATAAAAAATGAGAGCAACGAGAGTAATCATTTCAGGAGGCGGGACTGGCGGGCATATTTTTCCGGCTATAGCGATAGCTAATGCGCTGAGGCGTGTAGAACCCGGCTGCGAAATATTATTCGTTGGGGCAACAGGCAGAATGGAAATGGAAAAGGTTCCGGCTGCAGGTTATAAGATTGTAGGCTTAAATATTAGTGGTATACAGCGTGGTTCTATCTTAAAAAACCTGGTACTGCCTTTTAAACTAGCTGACAGTGTAAGAAGGGCATTGAAGCTGATCACTGATTTCAAACCCGATGTTGTAGTGGGTGTAGGAGGTTATGCTTCCGGGCCAATTCTTTTTGCTGCTTCATGGAAGGATGTTCCTTATTTAATTCAGGAGCAGAATTCTTACGCAGGTATTACCAATAAAAGGCTGGGTAAAAATGCCTCAAAGATCTGTGTTGCCTTTGATGGAATGGATCAGTTTTTTCCTAAAGAGAAGATCATGAAGACAGGGAACCCTGTTCGTAAAGAGGTAGTAGATATTTACAATAAGCATTTCCATGGTTCGGAGTTGCTAAAACTTGATCCGCTCAAGAAAATTATATTGGTAACGGGTGGCAGCCTGGGTGCGGGAACGCTGAATAAAAGTATTGAAAAACATCTGCAGGATTTTATTGACCAGGATGTTCAGCTGATCTGGCAAACAGGCAAATTTTATTATAAAGGGATTATAGAACGTATTGGGACAGACTTTCACCCTAATATCAGGGTGCTGGAGTTTTTGAACCAGATGGATCTGGCTTATGCAGCTGCTGATGTGATTATTTCGAGAGCGGGAGCAGGGACCATTGCAGAACTTTGCCTGATTAAAAAGCCGGTGATCCTGGTGCCTTCGCCAAATGTTGCAGAAGATCACCAGACAAAGAATGCATTGGCATTGGTAAAAAATAATGCAGCATTACTAATTAATGATCGCTCTGCTGAAGATACACTGGTTAAGGAGGCGCTTGATCTGTTAAATGATAAGGACCGATGTGAACAGTTATCGGAAAATATAGGCAAGATGGCTTTGCCGCAGGCAGATGACCTGATTGCAAATGAGGTATTTAAATTAGCGGGAAAAGGAATCGTTTAATATGGAACTGGAATTGATCAAACGCGTTTATTTTGTTGGTGTCGGTGGCATCGGAATGAGTGCGCTTGCGCGTTACTTTAAAAAACGCGGTTGCCAGGTAAGCGGCTATGACAAAACCAGAACGATTTTAACCACTGCATTGGAAGCAGAAGGAATTGATATTACTTATGATGACGAGGTTGCTTCCTTAAGTGAAGAGTTCCTGGTTAAAGATATCAGAACGCTGATCGTTTATACACCTGCTATCCCCGCAAATTCAGCATTGCTGAATTATTTTAGAGATCAGGGGTTTGATTTGCAGAAGCGTTCACAAGTTCTCGGCATCATCAGTAAGGGGCAGTTTTGTATAGCTGTTGCAGGTACACATGGTAAAACAACTACGTCTTCCATTATTGCCCATATTTTAACAGATAGCGGTTATGGGTGTACAGCATTTTTAGGCGGTATTGCCACTAATTATCAGAGTAATTTCCTGCTTGGAGATAATGATGTGGTTGTAGTTGAGGCTGATGAGTATGACCGATCTTTTTTAACGCTTCATCCTGATATTTCTGTGATTACTTCTATGGATGCTGATCACCTGGATATTTATGGAGATGCTGCGCATTTACAGGAATCATTTCATTTGTTTGCTGCGCAGTTAAAAGTAAATGGTACGCTATTTATTAAACAGGGGCTGTCTGTTGATGGTGGTATTACCTATAGTGCAGGATCAGAATCAGTAGTACAAGCCCGTAATATCAGGGTAGAAAATGGTGATTTCGTTTTTGATTACACAGATGGAGAGGTGGCATTTCAGGACATCAGACTGATGCTCTCTGGCAAACATAATGTAGAAAATGCTACAGTGGCTATTGCGGCAGCACTTCAGCTGGGAATAGCTCCCGAAAAAGTAAAAGCGGCGATTGCCAGTTTTAAAGGAGTAAAAAGGCGCTTTGAATACATTGTAAGGGAAGAAAAGCATATTTATATTGATGATTATGCACATCATCCTGAAGAATTGAGAGCTTGTTTTGATGCTGTACGACAATTGTATCCTGAAAAAAAACTAACTGTTATTTTTCAGCCGCATTTATTTAGTCGTACACGGGATTTTGCAGATGATTTTGCAGCAGTACTGAGCAGTGTTGACGAGTTGCTGCTGCTGGATATTTATCCTGCAAGGGAATTACCAATGGAGGGAATTACTTCGGTATTTTTGCTGGATAAAATTACGCTGCCTCAAAGCAGTGTATATACAAAAGAAGAGGCACTAGCCTATATAAAAGATCATCAGCCGGAGTTGCTGGTAACTGTAGGTGCCGGAGATATAGATACTTTAATTCAACCGTTAAAAATTATTTTGACCAATGCTTAAAAGGATCAATTGGAAATCGGTTTTCAAGTGTTTTGCCTGGGTATTTTGCCTGGGGGGAATAGTTACGCTCATGAGTTTTGTGACTATTAAAAAACGCACCGTTAACTGTACCAATATTAAGATCCTTATTCCTGGTGCTGATAATTTTATTGAAAGAGAGGAAATTGATGCTATTCTTAAACAGAGTGAAGGGCAGCTGATCGGACGGAAGCTGGAAGGCATTAATCTGCATGCCATAGAAGATAAGATCAAGGCCAATCCCTATATCGCAGTAGCTACAATTTATGCGGACATGGATGGGGTGATCCATATTGAAATTAGCCAGAGACAACCCTTGTTAAGAATTATAAATGCTGGAGGACAGGATTTTTATATTGACCGTAACGGGCTTAAAATGCCTGTTTCACCAAACTTTACCGCTAATGTTGTAGTGGCTAACGGGCATATTCTGGAGCGTTACAGTGGTCGCGTTGATACACTGCTCACCAGGATGGGTTCAGACTTATATAAGACGGCATTATTTTTGAAAAAAGATAGCCTGTGGAGCGCACAAATTGAACAAATATTTGTTAATGATAAGGATGATATTGAGTTGATCCCAAGAGTAGGAAATCAGCGGATCATTTTAGGTACTGCAGACTCTCTTGAAGTGAAGATGAAGAATCTGTATACTTTTTATAAAAAGGCGATGCCCGAAGTTGGCTGGGATACTTATAAAACCATAAATATAAAATATACCAATCAGATTGTTTGCGAAAAGACTAAACCAGATTCTTTACATCATGGCTCGTCTTTAGGACATGCTGCTGCGAAGCCGACTGTTGCAGGAGCAAAATTGGTAATGGATTCTATAGTAAAAGCTGAAATTGCTTCCGAATTGAAGAATAATCCCGGAAATGAGATGGAGAATGAAATGCCGGAGAAGAAAAATAGTCCTCCGGAGGCAAAAATCGTGCATAAACCTGAAGTAAAGGTTATACACCAGCCAGTTGCCATAAAGGCGGTTCATCATCCTGACATTAAGCCGGCACATAAACCCGTATTAAAACCAGAAGTGAAACCATGGCATAAGCCAGTTGAAAGCAAGTCTGCAATTAAGGAAGAAAAGACGGAGAAAAAGATACCAGAGAAAAAGAAGAAGCCGCCACTGGAAAAAAGATCGGCTTTAGCTGATGATAATAAAGCAGTTGCTCCGGTAGTAAAAAAAGATAAACCTCTGGTAAAAACAGAAAAAAAGACAGCAGAGAAAAAAACGACGGTTAAAACAACAAAATTCCCGGAGATAAAGTGGATAACGCCGTCGCCAAAAAAAGTGGTTAAACCTAAGGATGTGAAGCCAAAAGTGGTTAAATCAAAGGAGGTGAAGCCTAAGATGGTGAACCTTCATGATGATAATTAAATTACCGGGAAAGACAAATAGTATATAATTCGACAAAAAGACATAGTTATGGGCAAAGAAAAATCTACCGTTCAATCTCCAATAGTAGTGGGATTGGATATAGGTACCACTAAAATCTGTGTGATAGTTGGTCGCAGAACACAGCATGGCAAAATAGAGGTTTTGGGTATCGGGAAGGCAGAATCTGCGGGAGTGACCCGTGGTGTGGTGTCTAACATACAAAAAACTGTACAAGGTATTTCTCAGGCAGTTGAACTGGCAAGCGGCCAGTCTAACGTAGAGGTACGTGTAGTAAATGTTGGTATCGCAGGCCAGCATATTAAAAGTTTACAGCACCGCGGAATCCTAACCAGAAGAGAACTGAATAATGAGATCAGTAAGAAAGACCTGGATAAGTTAATTGATGATATGTTCAAACTGGTTATGCCCCCGGGAGAAGAGATCATTCATGTACTGCCGCA
>Ga0233344_1000089_pt1 | contig 18304 bp, 10 predicted proteins | sample GEONDECOMP281_FD_180697 | JGI IMG/M metagenome (GOLD analysis project Ga0233344, IMG submission 180697) | Leaf litter microbial communities from Shasta-Trinity National Forest, California, United States - GEON-DECOMP-281 | ecosystem: Environmental > Terrestrial > Plant litter > Unclassified...
GGACTAGCCGGCAGATAGGCATAACTATTTTTATTCCATTCTTCCAGGTAGAAGTTTAGCTCAGCAGGTGGTTTTGCAGGATTAAATAAAATGATGGGCTGCCCGGGTTGAAAGGAATCATTTTCATGTTTTACGATCTCTTGTTTTATAGGATTCTTCAAGACAACAGGTAAGGGAGCAACAAATTCACGGAGACCAATTTCGCCTGTTCGGATTGTTGCCAACAGGTTGCTCTTTACTAATTGATTGCTTAACAAATAGGTTCCTGGTGTAACAGGAAAGGAGTTCTCAGCAGCTTTTGTTTGCAGAGTATTGCCTTTGTTTAAGCCGAGAACATAAAAGTTCCTATTTAATTGAGGCATATTTATTTTTATAGGATGTGATGTCCATACGATCTTATTCACTTCCTTATCCGGAGAAGCAGTAGCAAACGGATCACTGATTCTTTTTACATCGGGCATCACTTCCAATCGCCAGTTTCCATTAGGCAGCTTGTCCATAAAATAGGCGCCAGAGCCATCGTAATTTATAAGAGCAGAAGAACCAACTCCAGCTATATGTTCCAGCGTACGGAGATATTTTGGTTGGGTAGTTGTGGTATTTGAATAATAAAAGGCCTTTCTGGCATTCATTTCACTTAAGTTCTCTTTGTAACTTAACCTAAAATCACTAAAAATAGTATCAGCAGGATAATTACCATAAGATTTTGTTAAAGGCGTATTTCTAAAAACCTCTCCGGCAATCAGCAGGCTGATGGCTTTTGATGGGGTATAAGCCAGGTTTAAATAATGGGTTTGATATTCTGTATTGGCATAAGCAGTAGCCATAGGATCATAAGCAAATTGTGTAGCCCACTGGAAGCCGGCAGTGCGGAAACTTCTTGCCATGGCCGGATATAAGTAAGATTGCAGCACATCTGCAGCATCAAATTCGTAGATGATCCTTGGCTTGTGATGAAAAGCTGGTATAGTATCAAAGGGGATCGCATAACTGTCTACATTAGGCAGGAAATTTCCTTTTTGCTCATGGCCGGCTACCAAACCTATCGGGTACCATTGAAAACTGAATCCATCTGCTTTTGATGCAGCCACGGCATCTGCATATTTCGGAGATTCACTAATGTTATAAAATATCGGCTTTTTCCATGCCGTACTTTTCACTGCATTGGCTAGCCGGTTAATGTAAGCTGTAGTCAGACTCTTTGGTCCGCTATGTTTAGGCTCATTGTTCAATTCGGTAGCTACCACAAATGGATCATTGCCATATGTCTTTTTTGTATATGGATTTATATGTCTGAAAAATTGTTTCAGGTAACGTTCCTGTGCCAGAATAGCCTTCTCATTGACTACCGATTGCTCCTTTCCATACACATTACTAAAGCTGCAAGTTTGTTCGTCTTTTTCCGGATACCCATTTCCCCAGAAAGCAATAGGGGTGATCAGGATATGAATTCCCCTTTCTTCCAGTTGATATAAAAGGTAGTCAAATAAGCGAAGGTGTTCATTATTGATCAGATTTCCTGCAACATCACTGATCTCCGTATCCCAAACATGTACCCTAAAAGCATTCACGCCTAATCTGGCTAAATGATAAACATCATGATCTATTGCCGTCTGCGGATCAATTCCCAGTGCTTTATGTGAGCGGTATCCATAGGCAAAAGGCACTGTATAATTTACACCAAAATAGGCTGCTTCCTTTCCTGTTTTTTCCCAGCGCATGATCCCTTTCGTATCTATAATAAGCCTATCTGTCGCTTTTTCAGTGCTTTGTGCTTTTAAGTTAAAGGGGATGGTGAAAAATAAAAATGTTAGGTAAAGAGCAATAGATATCAGTTTTCTCATCTGTAAAGATTTGGATTTGCTGTTTAAAGAAGCAGAATAAAATTACTCAATATATTTATAAAGTATCCATTTTGTTATCATAATCGTTAAAAATATACCAAATATTAACAATTTGATAATCTAAATACGGGTTTATCCTAAAGTAAAGCTAACACCTTTGACGCAAATATTTAAGATAAGTAAAACGGTTTATGAAACAAAACTACATGCTAATTTCCAGGGTGAAACATCATATAAAGTGGAAGGCTTTAACTGCTCTACTGCTTTTATTGATCGTATCAATAAACACCTTTGCCCAGCAATCAGGCAGAATTATAAAAGGAAAAGTAACAGACGAAAGCAATACTGGTTTGCCGGGTGTTACGGTTAGGGTAAAAGGAACTAAGATCGCAGCATCTACAAATTCTGATGGAAATTATTCGATCAAATTAGAAGGCGCTCAATATGTGCTTGTATTTGGAATGGTTGGATCGGCTTCTAAAGAAGTAGTGATCAACGGTGATCAGTCAGTACTAAACGTGACTTTACTGCCAGATAGCAAAACGCTGAATGACGTAGTTGTTATTGGTTATGGTACTTCTAGTAAAAAAAATCTGACAGGATCAATTACTTCAGTGAGTGCTGAAGAATTCAATCCTGGTGTTACAGTAAACCCCGCTCAATTGTTGCAGGGTAAAGTTGCCGGGTTAAATGTTACAGTAAGCAGTGACCCCAATGCAAAACCTTCAGCTACATTAAGAGGGCCTTCTACATTTCGTGAAGGAGCAGCAATGGAACCATTTTATGTAATTGATGGTGTTCCGGGAATGTCGATCGATTTGATCGCACCTTCGGATATTGAAACTATAGACGTCTTGAAAGATGCATCAGCTACCTCGATCTATGGTTCAAGAGCATCGAACGGAGTAATCATGGTAACCACTAAGAGGTCTAAAGAAGGACAGTCAAGACTAACCTATAGCGGTTATGGAGCAGTACAAAAGATATCTAAACAATATGATATGTTAAGTGCACCTGAATTGCGTGATTATCTGAAAAAAAATGGCCAGACGCTGAATTCAATTGATGACGACGGCTCAAATACCAACTGGCAGGATCTGATTGAGAAAACAGGTTATTCACAAAACCACAATTTGTCTTACAGCGGATCACAAAATGGTGCCGATTATGGCGCAAGTGTCAATTATCTGGATAACAAAGGTGTACTTAAAAATACCTCTTTAAAAAGGACTATCGTAAAAGGTTATGTGAACCAAAGATTTTTCAATAATAGACTGAAATTAGGTTTATCGGTTACCAATAGCGTTTCATCCAGTGAAAATGTTTACCAGGGTACGGCATTGTATAATATGCTTTTTTTCCTGCCTACTGTTAGTCCGTTTAATGCAGATGGTACGTATAAAGAAAATTACAACAGAACCGGAAACGGAACACGCAACCCTTTATCAGTTATAGACAATAACTCGATCAATCAGCAGAATAACAAAACAATGATCAATGGGCAGGCACAGGTAGATATTATTTCAGGATTGAAATTTACGGCCACCATATCTACACAAAAGGATCAGAATAACTATAGCAGTTACCTGAACAGCCAGTCGGGATTGGCCAGGGGAGTAAATGGTCAGGCTGTAAAAATTGACTCCCTGAATAAGGTAACTGTTGCAGAAGGTTATTTTAATTATGACAAGCAATTTGGTAAGCATAACCTGAAATTACTGGCAGGTTATTCATGGGAAGAAGATAAATCTAATGATGGTTTTGGTTTAACTACACAAAACTTCTCGAATGATAATTTAAACGGGACCAACCTTTTTCTTTCAAATCCTACAGCGCTTTCACAATTGATCATTAACAACAACCCAGTATCTACGCTTAGACTGATCTCTTTCTACGGAAGGGCACAATATAGCTTTGATGACAAATACCTTTTCCAGGGATCACTAAGAGATGACGGATCTTCTGCATTTGGCAGAAATAACCATTGGGGGCTTTTCCCATCAGTATCTGGTGCATGGAGAATTATTAAAGAAGACTTTATGCAAAATGCTCCTGTGTTCAGTGATTTGAAATTAAGAACGGGATATGGTGTTTCTGGAAATAGCTTAGGTTTTAATGCCTTTTCTGCGATCACACTATATGGTACTCCTCCTACAGGGAGTAAATATTTAAGTAGCACAGGTACCATCAGTAATGCAATTGGATATACACAGAATGAGAACCCTAACCTGAAATGGGAAAGTACGTCAACTGTCAATATCGGATTAGATTTTGGATTGCTTAAAAATAGGATCACCGGTTCATTAGATTATTATATCAAACAGACTTCTGATTTAATCTATGGCAGTTATCCGGTTTCTACTACTCAATACCCTCTTCCAACCATTACTGCAAATGCAGGTAAAGTAAAAAATACGGGTATAGAGCTTTCGTTAAATGCGTTGGTGGTAAAGACTAAGGACTTTAGCTGGAACTCATCGCCAAATATCTCGCATAATAAAAACGTAGTGGTAAGTTTATCTGATGCACTTTATCATCTTGACTATATCCAAACGGCATTGTTGGGCGGTAAAGGACAATCGGGTATCTACAGTCAGATCATACAGCCAGGCCAGGCCTTAGGTACGTATAACCTCTGGCAATATGCTGGTAAAAATGCAGCAGGGGTAAGTACATATTATAATGCAGCAGGAAAGATCATTGCTACTCAGCCTTTAAGTACTGATGCTAAACCTTCAGGAAATGCACAGCCTAAATTTATTTACGGCTGGAGCAACAGCTTCAACTATAAGAAATGGGATTTCAACTTCTTAGTCCGCGGTGTATATGGTAATAAAATATTGAACGCAACAGCGGCAACATTGAATGCTCCTGGGGATTCTAAATTGCAGAATATTCCAAGAACTACTTTGGGAGAATCCTTCAATGATACCAATGACTATCTGCTTTCTACCAGATACCTGGAGAGTGGTTCATACCTGAGACTGGATAATGCCACACTGGGGTATACCATAAAGCCTAAAGTGAAAAACATCAAATCTATACGTTTGTACGCATCAGGTAACAACATATTTGTGATCACTAAATATACAGGAATAGATCCTGAGGTAAATATGGGAGGGATAACACCCGGTATTGACAACAACAATTTTTATCCAAAAACACGTACCATTAGTGTAGGTGTAAACGCGTCGTTTTAATCATGATCATTACTCAAATGAAACAGATATTTTTATTCACAGCCCTATGTGCTGTAATTCTTTCTGCTACATCCTGCAAGAAACTGGATGTGCCCATAGAATCACAATATACAACCAGTAATTTTCCAAATACGGCTGCAGATTATGCTGCCTTATATGGTACAATGTATTCTAACTTATCCTCCTCATTTGGTGTTCCTTACTGGAGGATGCAGGAGCTGTCTACAGATGCAGCCATCATTCCTGGCAGAGATGGTAACTTTGATGATGCCGGACAATACAGACAACTGCATTATCATACCTGGACCTTTGATCACCCAAACGTGATCACGATATGGCAATGGGGTTTTGGCGGGATCAATAACTGTAACCGTTTGATGAACGTCACCACAGGTTCAACATCTACCGCAGCAGTTAAAACTGCTGGTATAGCAGAAATCAGAGCTATGCGTGCGCTGTATTACTTTTTCATGATGGATCTTTATGGTAATGTGCCGCTGATCCAAAGCTTTCCGGTAAATACTTTACCAGGAAATGAGACAAGAGCAAATATCTATGCCTTTATTGAAAAAGAACTGCTTGCCGTTAGTCAGGTTTTACCAGCAAAAACCGCAACTAACCAGGTTGCTGTATATGGTAAACCGACAAAAGCAATGGCTTTCGCTTTATTGGAAAAGATGTACCTGAATGCTGAAGTTTATACTGGAGTACCAAAATATACTGAAGCAGTTGCGATGGCTGATAGTGTAATGAAAAATACTACCTATGCATTGGATGCTAAATATTCGGATATTTTTGATGTGAATAATGGCCCTCAGATCACTGAGACTATTTTTGCTATCCCTTATGATCAGCAGATCCCAGGTAATCAAATTACAAGGTTTGGTTTCTTTCCTGCACTGGCACCAGCATATGGTATTCCTAACGTAGGCTTTAGTATTGCAATGAGTACTACACCTGATTATTATAACCGATTTAATCTTTCTGGTGACGTTAGAACTTCTTTCTGGCTGGCTGGTCCGCAATATAAACCGGATGCCAACCGTAAACCAGATTTAACACAGCCAGTTTATTTCTCAGGAACGACTACACAAATTAATATTAACCCGATTCTAACGCTTGTACCCGGTAAACCTATGGATGTTGGAAACACTATTTTTTCTCAGGAAGAAGGTGTTCGTTCTGTAAAATACTGGCCGGATGTTAATGCGATTCAAGCTACCCGATTAAATGGTAATGATATGCCTTTATTACGTCTTGCTGATGTAATGCTAATGAAAGCAGAAGCTATTTTACGTGGTGCGTCACCTACAGCAGTAAACGGAGAAATGCAAACACCTTTATTATTGGTAAATAAAATCCGTGCAAGAGCAGGTGCTGTTGCTGCAACTAGTGTAGACTTAAATAGCTTACTTGATGAAAGAGCAAGAGAGCTAAGCTGGGAAGCATGGAGAAGGAACGATCTGATCCGCTATGGTCAATTTGAAACAGAATATCCTTTACCAAACGACGTATTGTCGATGAATAAAGATATTACAAGAAGACTTTATCCGATCCCATCTACAGAACTAAAATTAAATACTAACCTGAAACAAAATCCAGGTTACTAATAGATCATTACAATCAGCAGCCGGTCTTGTACCGGCTGTTCTTATTTTATAGCTATGATAAAAACAGTTTCATGTGCGCTTTTATTGCTTGCGCTTCCCTTTTTTAAAATGCAGGATGGGGATGACCTTCCGATCAATAAGATCCAGGTGATCGGATCACACAACAGTTATAAAAAAGCGATAGACCCGCTGTTGTTTAAAAATTTTGCCGGCAAAGATTCAGTCTCTGCCAGTAAGATAGACTATGAGCATATTGGCGTTACAGAACAGCTTGATTTGGGATTGAGAAATATTGAGATTGATTCTTACGCAGATTCAAAAGGTGGAAAGTATGCACATCCAAGAGGACTGGATTGGGCAAAAGGCCAGCCTGCATATGATGTGAACAAAGAAATGGATGCGCCTGGTTTTAAAGTATTTCATATTCAGGATCTTGATTTTCGCAGTGACTTTTTGACGCTTAAAGGCGGACTGGATAAGTTGAGGAAGTGGTCTTTAACACATCCTGATCACACCCCTATATTTATCACGATGGAAGCAAAAGACAATCAGATGAAAGGTGAAGGTTTTGCTGCGCCGGAAAAGTTTACTCCGGAAATATTTGACCAGTTTGATCAGGTGATTCTGAACACGCTGGGTAAAGACCAGCTAATTATGCCGGATCAGGTACGTGGTCATTATAAAACACTAGAGGATGCAGTTTTACATGACAACTGGCCTACCCTAAAAGAAGCAAGAGGGAAATTCATTTTGATCCTTGATCAAAAAGGTGAGAAAATGGAAATGTATATTAAAGGCCATCCTTCACTAAAAGGAAGAGTATTATTCGCGAATGCAGCAGCAGGCCGGCCTGAGGCAGCTATGATGATCATCAATGATGCGAAAAATCCTGAGATCCCACAGCTGATTAAAAAAGGTTATATCATCCGTACCCGCGCAGATTCAGATACAGAAGAAGCAAGAATGAACGATCGCTCTAATTTTGATGCGGCTTGTGCTTCAGGAGCTCAGATCATTACTACTGACTATTATCAGAAAAGCACCCATTTTAAATCTGATTATGTGATCAGCTTTGAAGGAGGTAAATATTTTAGACTGAATCCATTCTTTAAAAACTAATACCTTGAAGTACCAATTTTTAAGTTTGTTCCTATCTGCCACATTATTGAGCCTTGTAGGCCAGGCGCAGGAAAAACATTATATCTCCGTTGATCCCATGATAGGGTCAGAAGGTTTAGGAAGGGTCTTTATTGGCCCTTCTTATCCATTTGGTATGGTTAAGCCATCGCCCGACTGTGGGAGCGGGCCAAACAGCGGATGGCTGCCAGATGTACCTGTAACCGGTTTTAGCCAGCTTCATGTAAGCGGAACTGGCGGAGGTCCTAAATATGGTAATATCCTGGTGATGCCCTTTACCGGCCTTTTAACTCAGCTTGATCAGTCTTCCCTACGAGAAAATGAAAATGTAAAGCTGGGTTATTACAGTGTTCTACTTAAAAAAAGCCAGGTTAAAACTGAAATCACCACTGCTGACAGGGTATCTTTTTACCAGTTTAGCTATCCCTCTGCACAAAATAAATCGCTTAAAATAGATGCCGGATTTTTTCTTGGAGAACAGCCTGTTCCCGATTCAAGAGAAGCACAGCAGTTTGTAGGTTCAGAAATTGAATTGGTTTCTCCAACAGAGATCAGAGGGTACAGCCGCATAAGAGGTGGCTGGAACAATGGAAGAGCCTATACTGTCTATTTTTACGCTATACTTGATCAGCCTGTAACCAATTATACCAGCTGGAAAGGTGCTCAGCTTTATCCTGGCACAGGAGTACAGTTTGATAGTGGAAAGAAAACGGGCATACTGCTGGCCCTTGGTGGAAATACAGCTTTGGTGCATCTAAAAATTGGTATCTCTTTCCTCAGCGCATTAAAAGCGAAAGCTAATATAGAAGAAGAAATACCTCATTGGGATTTTAACAAAGTGTTAGGTTCTCTACAAAAAAAATGGGAAAAATTGTTTAGCCGTATAGAGATCGATCCCAGTTCTTCAGCTGCTGAAAAGGCACTTTTTTATACCGGTCTTTACCATACCATGCTCATGCCGGTTAACCGTACCGGTGAAAATCCGTTATGGACAAATGATCAGCCTTATTATGATGATTTTTATACGTTATGGGATACCTTTCGTACCTCTAACCCGCTAATTACGCTCATTTCTCCTCAAAGAGAAGCTGAGATTGTGACTTCACTGATTGATATTTATAAACATGATGGTTTTCTGCCTGATGGAAGAAGCGGTAATGCAAACGGGAGAACGCAGGGTGGTTCTCATGCGGAGACAGTTATTGCTGATGCTTATGTAAAAGGGCTTAAAGGTATTGATTACGAGACTGCATTGGAGGCGATGCTTAAAGATGCAACTGTAGCTCCGGGTGGTAATGAGGAACAGGAGGGCAGAGGAGGTTTAACGGAATATAACCGGCTCGGATATGTACCTTTTTCTATTGTCAGATCTGGTAACAGAACAGTAGATTATGCTTATAATGATTATAATATTGCTACGGTAGCCAAAGGGTTAGGGCGCCAGAAAATATACGAACGTTTTATCAGGCAATCCGGCAATTGGAGGAATTTGTGGCGTGATAACTATGTTCATGAAGGTTCCAGAGGATTTATTCTTCCTAAAAATGCCGGTGGTAAATGGCTGGATACGATTTCTTATGGAAAATCGGAAAGACAGCATCCAACTTATATCTATACTCCTTTAACACATGAAACACCCTGGTATGCCTGCCATTGGTGCGGATTTTTCTATGAAGGAACCTCCTGGGAATATTCTTTTAGTATTCCCCATGAAATTCCTGTGCTGATTCAAAAATCAGGAGGAAACGAAGCATTCAGAAAAAGGCTCGATACCTTTTTCGACCGTCATTTTTATAATGTAGCCAATGAACCGTCATTTTTAACACCTGCGCTTTACCATTGGATCGGCAGGCCAGATCTTAGCAGTCAGCGTATTCGCCAGATCATTGCAGCCAGTTATAACACCGGGCATAGAGGATTACCTGGAAATGACGATTCTGGTGCAATGTCTTCCTGGCTTGCTTTCCATCTCATGGGTCTATATCCCAATGCAGGTCAGCCTTATTATCTGCTGAATTCACCCTTGCTGAAGCAAACTACGTTTCATGAGGAAAATGGTAAAGATTTTAAGATCATCGCCCATGGATTGTCTGCACAAAATGTATATATCAAATCTGCCAGGCTGAATGGCAAAAACTTTAACCAGGCATGGATCACCCATGAAGATATCCTTAAAGGAGGAGAGCTGGTTTTTGAAATGGATTCCCGGCCATCATTATGGGGCAGTACGATTTTGCCACCTTTAAGCTTAAAAAAATGATAAAACAAATGATATTCCTATCGCTGTTAAGTTTGCTGGTTATTCAATCAAAAGCCCAGCAGATTCCTGTTTTTAAAGCAGGGACCAAGATAGAAGAGCGTTTCTTATTATATGGACAAACTGTGCCCATGACGCTAACGATTTATACCATTACAGACAGTGTACAACTTGATTGGACCATCAGAGGGCTTGCTTCTGGCAGTTACCTGATCTCTGCTGCCGGGTTTGAAAATGGAACAAAGATTAATTTTGTACAGCCTGCTGCATTAACGGTATTGAGGCTTGCCCCTGATGAAACGTTCGGCTTAATTTCTAAATCGGCATTTAAAACCTTAAAAGAGAATAAGAGGTTGGTCTATAATAATACGACTTACCTATTACAGGAAAACAGTAAAGAAAAGCCGTTCAAAGCTGGTGATCTGGAACTGGATGTATTACATGTGGTTGGTGTAGAAGAAGCGGGGGAGTTATGGATATTGAACGATCCCGAATTTCCGCTGATCTGCCAGTTCAGAAATAATCCGGTGGGAATTGACTTTATGGTTACCGGAATAAAATAAAGGATAGTTCGGTCTATAATTTTTGATCGTTCACTTCAAGCCAATGCCCGTCAGGATCTTGAAAATAGATTTGTTTTACACCATCGGGGCGAACAGTTGGAGCCTTAGCTGTACCTGGCCAGTTTTCGTAGTTAATTTTTTCTCTATCCAGCTTGCTGATGAAATCTGTAATGGAGTTTATGCTGAAGCAGAGATGTTCGTTCTTATCATAATGTGTACCTGCGCTGGCACCTTTGATTAAATGTAATTGTCCCGCTGCGCCTAAAGAAAACCAGATGTGCTTACCGTCTTTAAAAGGTTCTTCCAATTTGGGCAGGTTAAAGAGCATCTCATAAAAAATGCCGCTTTTATCCAGGTCTGTTACATAAACGGCAATATGATTAAGCGCAGCAACTTCGTTGCCTTTAACAGTTTGTGCAGTAGTTCTATTCATGAAAATGAAAATAATGGTTATAGTGCAGAGTGTAGTTAAGCTTTTCATGATGTAATTTAAATAAAAAAACCTTCGGCCATTACGGCAGAAGGTTTTTTGAATTTGTTTATTATTTAGTCTACTGTAACATGGTATAAAACAGTTTTCCATTGTGTGATCGTACCAGCGTCAGTACTGGCAATTGTTAATGGAAGAACATCCGTAGTTTTAATTGTAGCAGTATTGAAATTAACGGTGATGTTACCGGCAGTTTGATTTGCCGGAACGGTAGCCGTAAGATCGCTAATGGTATATGAAGTAGTAGGCATCAATGTATATGCGGTACCATTTGCAGTATTGTAGGCTGTTAATGCAGCAGGATCAACTTTTAAAGTTACATGTACTGCAGTGGATAATGCCTTAGGCACTGAAACGTTAACTGGTACCGGATAAGCTGTCAGCGTAGCTGAAGCTGTTAAACTGATATCCTGGAATATACCACTATAGGCAACCATAGGAAAGTCAATTGTAGCACCAACATCTTTAAAGTCTACATACCTTTTGTCTTTTAGACAAGAGCTGAATACAGTCATTGCCAATAAACAAAGAAAGACTGCTTTTATATAATTTTTATTTTTCATCTTTTAAGTTTTTAAGTGTTATTTAGCCCAGAATATCTTTGAAGTGAAGATGTCAACTGCTGGTTCGGCAGAAACATTTGCGCCATTGGTTTGATATTCGATTGCAGGATAGTAAATACGGGTAACCTGGTTTGGCGCATTAGTGCCTGGATAAACTGATAATGGAATATCATCAGGATAACCAGTTCTGCGGTATTCATTATAGGCTTCAAAAGCACCGTAAGGATTTAAGGCTGCCCATTTTTGCACGATGATTGCTTTTAGCTGCTGCTCAAAAGTTCCTCCTGTAGGAAAAGCAACAGTCGGCTGTGCAAGATAAGCGGTCTGTGTAGCTGTACTTGTAATCAGATCATCATTAAATGAAGCAGTGATTCCTGCATTATATAATGCTTTTGCATCTCCGCTGATCAAACCTCTTGCTACACCTTCAGATTGCAAGAACAATGCTTCTGCTGCAGACATAATTGTTGCACTCATACCTGGGCCTTTTAAAACGCCTGAACCCAATCTGCTTGCTTTACCGCTGCCAACTGCACCGAAAGGAAGACTGAAGATTACGCTGTCTCCGTTTTTAGCATAAACTTTTAACAGACGCGGATCATTTAAGTTCTTATAGAAGTCCACACTATAGCTGTTAGCCATGTATCTGCTGCGGTAATCTTGTGAAGATCCTGCTGCAGATATGCCATACGCAAGATAAAGCGGGCTTTGCTGACCACTATTGGCATCACTGTTTAAATAACCCGGATTAACCAGGGCAGGGTTAGTTTCATCAATATATTTCAATGTTGATGTTGCTGCAATAGCAGTTTTTAATGCTGCTGCTTTAGTTGTAACATTAGACTGGCGAATGGCTAATCTTAACTTTAACGTATTAGCGAATTTTATCCAGTTATCCATATTGCCACCATACATAATATCTGCTGTACCTGGGTTAAGGGCAGTAGCTGGGGCTTGTTGAATAAGTACAATAGCAGCATCCAGTTGTTTAAGCAGGTCATCGTAAATATCTGATCCTTTATCATATTTTGGATTCAGATTATTTATCCCATCGAATGCTTGTGTATAAGGCACATCATTGTAATTATCTACCAGTGCCTGGAAATTAAAAGCAGTCATGATCTTGCTGATCGCTAAATAATTTGGTGCAGTAGTTGATTTGGTCAGCGCATCATAGTTAGATAGGTTAATGTATAATCTTGACCATACATCATAATCTGCATTGGTAAACGCATACTGAAGTAATTGTACGTTAGGCTGGTAACCTGTACTCCAGGTTAAATAACCCATCCAGCAAGCATACATCGTATAATTTGCATTGGTAGTTGCAAGTGGGTTACCACTTTTTATATTTCCATTCAGAATGTCTGCAGTTACTTTTAAAGCGCCTGATAACAGCGTTCCCGGCGTAGCAGTAACAGGTAAATTTGGATTGGTTGACAATTCCAGGTAATCTTTCTTACAGCCACTCCAGGTGAGGGCAAGCAGAAGGAATAAATATGATATATGTTTTTTCATTGTGTGTTTCATTAGAAGGTTAAGTTAAGATTGGCTCCGTAAATTCTTGTTGGAGGAAGTTGATCAGAGGTGTTAAGACCAACACCATTACTTGAGGTGTTAGAAAATTCTGGGTCAGTCCAGGTATTTGTTTTAGGTCTCCACATCAATAAGTTCCTTCCTACGATGGCAAAAGATGCCCTTTTGATGAATTTGTTCTTTTTAAGGTAAGAAGTCAAATCGAAATTTAAATTCGCTTCGCGTAGTTTCCAGAAGGCACCACTAGATACATAAGTGCTGGCAGCATTGTAATATGCTCCTGCATCCCAGAAGTTTAAGTTGCCATCTGCGATACTTGAGCTTGTATTCGGGGTGTATACACCTGGTGAAGTTTGTATCACTGAATTAGGGAATATAAAGCGTGCACGTCCTGCTTGTGCAGAAAGATCAGATACACCAGCTGCTGTTGCAGATGATAATCCTCCGTTATACACTACATAGCCGCTTCTGTACTCTTCTACCAGGGTTAACGTTAATGTTTTGTAACTTACTGTTTGTGTTAAACCCATGATATATTTAGGAGTAGTACGTCCCAGGTTTACAGGGGTTGGATTTGCTATAGGTGCACCGGTTGCAGCATTAACTACTACACGGCCCTGAGGGTCACGCTGTACATCTGTACCATACAGTGAAGGAAAAGGCTGGCCTACTACTGCCGCTACATATTCATTGGTATAACCACCTGGTAAGGTAATTGACGTTAATCCCTGAGACAATGAAATTACTTTATTGTCCTGTATAGCTAGGTTACCACTTAAATTCAGACTTACACCAGTTTGTGTTCTTGGTAATACCTGTATGTCTGCTTTAAACTCATAACCTGTGTTCTTAACTTCTCCAACGTTAAACAGTGTATAACTGTTACCTGTTGCTGGCGAAGTAGAGATAGGAAGTGTTTGATTGGTAGTGCGGCTGCTGTAATAAGTAGCGCTAATATTTACCCTGTTTTTGAAAAATCCAAGGTCAGCACCTACTTCTATTTCTTTACTTAACTCTGGTTTCAGATTAGGGTTATTTAAAGTAGTGCTCAAACCAAGACCGGTTACATTTCCATATGGGAAACCAGTAGCTGGGCTATAAGTATTGTTGAGGCTATAAGGACTGGTTGTTACTGAACCTACCTGGCTATAACCACCTCTTATTTTACCAAAGCTTAGGATGCTGCTGTTTTTTAACGCATCAACTGCCTGGGTAAAAACGAATGAACCTTTAACAGACGGATACCAGAAAGAACGGTTGGCAGCAGCAAGTCTTGAATCATGGTCATTACGTACAGTAGCTTCTAAGAAAGCATAATCTTTGTAACCAATATTTGCAGCAGCAAAGTAATCCACCTGTCTGATCTTTCCGTTATAAGTACTGGTAGCCGGGGAACCCGAAATACTTCCAATATTGTAAAAACCGTCAATTAATAAATTTGTACTGTTGTTTTCTACATATTTATAATTTTCCTGCCAGATTGTACTACCCAGCAACAGGTTTGTTTTGAAGTCATTGAAAAACGTTTTATGGAAGTTGGTAATGATATCCTGTTGTGTACGGGCATATCCCTGAGGACCCTGAAGGGCGATCCCGGCCTTCATATCTGCTGTAGACTGAGAAATAGAACCATCACCTGTCTGAACAATGTTCTGTACCTGACCTGGAATGGTTAACGAGCCGTTCCCTGATGCTTCTGTACCGCCACCATCTGGTGTAGGGTCGTTGGCAGCAAACTGGCTAAAGTTAACCTGTGAACGGGTATATTGCTGATTTGCAGTTCCAGAATTGTTTGATAAGCGATAAGAAGCATTAAACCAATCTGTTGGTGTTACTGTTCCATTGATACTACCATTAAATGCATTAGAGGTAGTATTGTATCTTGAATTGTTAAGAATCCAGTACGGATTAACCCCATAAGAGTTAAAATAAGAGTTTACATCACCAAATGGGGCATTGGGATCTTTAAAATTAGTTAGAGGCACCCATGATGGTGTATTTAAGATCGTAGAATATAATGATCTTCCTCCATCCAGTGTAGTTCCATCATATCCTTTACCATAGGTACTGGTATTTTGCTGAGTGAAACCTGCAGTGAAATCTGCTTTAAAGATACCTGATGTTTTAGTCGCTGCAACCCTGATTGCCGTTCTGTCATATTTATCTTTTGGAACGACACCTGTTTTATCTAATCTGTTTGCAGATAAGTTGAAACTGTTGTCTGCATCACCAGAAGCATAAGAAATGTTATTTTGTTCTGTTATGCCTTTTTGAAAGAATGCACGGCGTGGGTCTGTGCTTGGCGTAGAATAAGCATACTTCTGAACAGTACCGTCTTCTAATGGAACACCTAATTGTGTCAATGCACCATTGTAAGCCGGGCCATAAGATTGATTTTCATAAGTTACCGGACTGGTAATAAATCCGGTTATAGGATCCTGGTAGGCGCCACCTTCACCACCATAACTACCAAACTGAGTTTGTAGCTTGGGAAAGTAAGAAACTGTTTCGATCTGAAAAGTTTGGGAGTAGTTGATGGTAGGGGTAACGCTTCCGCTTCCTTTTTTTGTTGTGATCACCATTGCTCCATTCGAAGCCTCAGATCCATAAAGTGCTGCGGCACCTGCACCATTAAGTACGTTTACACTTTCGATATCATCCGGACTGATTGTATTGACTACATCGGGGGAGATAGGCACTCCGTTTAAAACTACCAGTGCATAGTTACTACCGTTGATGTGACGGTTACCACGAAGTGTAAAGCGGGTGTTCGGATTGATTCCGTTATCAACTGTACTCACTACCAAACCGGCTACTTTTGCAGTTAAACCGTTAGTGAAATTGGTTGGATGACTTTCAGTCAGCTGTTTACTGTCTACATTCGTAGCGGCAAATCCTAATTCTTTTGCCTGACGTTTTACACCTAGCGCTCCTGTAATTACTACTTCTCCTAACTCATGACTGTCTGGAGCGATTACAATGTTCAGATTGGTGTTGTTTCCAAGAGATACTTCCTGTTGTACGTAACCGATAAATGTAAATGTTAAGCTTTTATTTTTAGCAGGAACAGAGATGGAAAATTTACCACTTCCATTGGTTACTGCACCAATCGTGGTACCTGTTACCCGTACACTTACGCCTGGGAGGGGTTGACCATCATCTTTCCCTGTAACAGTACCGGTTACTGTCCGGTTTTGCGCATATAAACTTGTTCCGAAGAAAAGTAATAGGCACATAGTTAATTGTAGAATTTTTTTCATTCTAATGATTTTTTTAGGTTTTTTAATAAAATAGTTAATTTAAACATACCTGTTAATGTTAATTGAGGGTTAACATTTGGCCTTGCTTATCAATTTTTAAAATTGGTTATTTTTTTTATTTATTTCTAGCTTTATGTAAAATAAATTATTGATGTTATAAAATTGACTCATAGTTTGGTTCTATTTTATTGTTTTTAATAAAAAAAAGATTGTTTATGTGTGTATATCGTAATAGATAGTGATTTTAGTTTATGTTTTTCATAACTGTATTCATGTTTTTAATTTTTAAAAGATTAAAGGGTCGATTTTTAATATAAATTGCTTTTTTTTTATTGATAAATGTGGATTAATGTTATTTTAATGCATTTTTAATATTAAAATGTTAATTTTTTCTTCATTATTTTTGATTTTAATACAAAATTTTGAGCCTGTTTTCTTTGTGAAAATTTGTTTGAAACCAGTTGGTGAAATAAGCTTTCAGGATATTTGTTAATATAAAATATATAAATAATGTTTTGTATGTAACATTATTGTTTTATTAGATTTGGTTTTAATTTTGTATTTTTTTATTGTTCTTAATATAATAAAAATAAAGTGTTACGTCTTCTATTTGCAATTGTGGTGTCGTTTCAGTAAAGTTGGACTTCGGCAACCAAAGATATTTTACTGTTCAGATATAGCCTGTTTAAAAGAAATAGTGGCTGTGCTGCATAATTATTAGGCTATTTGTTCTTAATATAAAACTGTCCTGGAATAAGATTGTTAATCCTATTCCAGTTGAAAAGATCAACAGTATATCTACTTAACAAATACCATTATGGAAAGCAAAAAAGATTACCCGAAAAATGAAAATGCAGAAAATAATAAATCAATCTCCGAAGATGAAGAAGTAGTTTTTGAAAACTCAAGTGTTGACCCTGGTTTTGGAGATGAAAATGAACTGGAAAGTTCAGAAGATGAACGGGATGGTGATATAGATTCTAATAAAAATATTAGCGAAATGCAAAGCGGTAAAGAAGATGAGGAGAATGATGCCTTAAATTATAAGAACGACCGGGAGAACGGGGCTTACAATCCCAAAAATATTTAGTTTTTATGCGCTGAACAATTATAATTCAGCGCGTTGAATGCTATTTCTATTCAATGACATATAAAGGCTGTTTCAATTCACATTGATAACAGCCTTTATATTGATATCATTTAGTTACGAATCCTGAATGCAAAATAATATTAATATATTTCGACGCAATTTAACAGCATTCAAATTAGATGTATAAAAGATATAAATTATGGTTATGGGCTGCGATTATCGTTCTGGCCGCTTGTAAAAATAAAAAAGAGGAAACAAAGACTATCAGCTCAGTTGACTCTACAGTGGTTAATAGCACACCGGCGGTGCTGTCTTATAAAGTTACCGGAACGATCAAACATGATACCGCTGCTTATACGGAAGGATTTGAGCTCTACGCTGGTAAACTTTATGAAGGAACCGGAACTTTTGAGAACTCATTTATCTCCATCGCAGATACGAGTACAGGACAAGTAGAGAAGAAATTCCCGCTAAAAGACAAAACGATGTATGGAGAGGGTATTTCGATCTTGAATAATCAGCTTTTTCAATTGACTTACCAAAATCACGTGGCTTATGTATATGATCTGAAAGATTTAAGTAAGGCAACAGGTACTTTTAAGTGGCCGTATGAAGGCTGGGGAATGACAAACGACGGAAAGAACCTATATGTAAGTGTAGGCAGTTCCATTATTTATAAACTGGACCCTAAGTCTTTTGCAGTAGTTGGCCAGATCCAGGTTACCGATGATCTGGGAACAGTAGATCAGCTGAA
>Ga0233344_1000090_pt1 | contig 18181 bp, 16 predicted proteins | sample GEONDECOMP281_FD_180697 | JGI IMG/M metagenome (GOLD analysis project Ga0233344, IMG submission 180697) | Leaf litter microbial communities from Shasta-Trinity National Forest, California, United States - GEON-DECOMP-281 | ecosystem: Environmental > Terrestrial > Plant litter > Unclassified...
CTATTTCATCATTTTTTTTGTCCGTGTCATAAATGATCTGCAGGAAAGACATTTGTTTATTGTGTTCATCAGAATAGATATGCATCATGCTCTTCCTGCTCAATTCAATATATATGAAGGCACTATCATTCTGATGCAGCAAATTAAACGTTTTTGCGATATCGCGATAAGCAGAAGCTTTTTGATATTCGTTTTTAGTATTAACCGACATTTGCAGTGCTTTCTGCGAATAGAGCAGTCCCTGGCCATAGTTGCCCGTTTTACGCAGTATATCACCGATATTATTAATGACTTCAATACTTTCAACTACATTATTACCATCTTTATACAGCTGCAGTGAACAGTCAAAATAGAATTTTGCTGAATCGTAGCGTACCAGGTCTTCAAAAATACTTCCCAGATTTTCATAGATCTTGGCCATGCCTTCCTTATTGGCAATGTGCTGGTACTGATCAAGTGCATTTCGCTGGTAATAAAAAGCACTATCATAACGCTGTTGTTTTTCATACAAATGACCGATATAACCATAGGTTTCTCCCAGGCCAAAATGATTGTTATCTTCTTTATACAATTTCATTGCCTGGTTATACTGCTTACGGGAAGACTTTTTATCAAAATTCTGATTATAGAGTGTTCCAATGTCATTGAGATTGTCAGCCATCGGGCTATTTTCATTCAGCTTGCTAAAAATCTTATTGGCCTGCTGGTGATATTCCAGTGATTGTGCATAATGCCCCTGTGCGTAACATATTTTTCCCATCTGCTGTAAGCATATAGCAATGGTCTTTTTATCATTAGCAGCCAGTGCTACACGATGAATTTTTTTTAAGATCAGAAAAGCGGAATCCGGATAACGGCGACTCAATTCTAAGGTGTATTTTAATGCAATAACAGGATTGTCTGCTGCATGAGCCTGGGTAAAAGTTAAGGAGAAGAACAAAAACGTAAAAATGGCCTTGCTATAGAAATTGCGGTAAGCGGATGTCATTTAAAAAACTGTACAGCAGATACTTTTATTAGTAAGCTTAAACAAAGAACGTATTCTCTTATTAACACAATGTTAAGCAATGGTCAGAAGTCCCAAAAAGCTGCAATTACCTTTAACAAGATCGTAACATTTGAGGTAATTATTGTAAAATATAATTCCTAGATTTAGGCATAAGGATTGTAATAAGATCAACACATAAACTATTTAAAACAAAAGATTATGCTCAGACATGCCTATTCCAATAAAAATGAGATGAGAATGCTAGATAGGACTTGCATCAATCTAACCGAATATTATGATGTAGAATACTGGGCTAAAAGATTTGGCGTAAGCCCGGAATTGTTACAGCGTTTAGTAAAAGCATCAGGAACCACTGTAGCTGCAGAAGTTGAGGCTTATATGAAGAGCAAATACCCTTTTTAATACGTGAGGGAATTTAAAATCAGCAGTATACTCATTATTGCTGCAATGCTGGTCATTGTTTACTTTGTAGTAAAGTACATCGTATTTCCTTTGTTTAATCTTGCATTGGGGATAGTTGCAGGGATCATGTCAGCAGTGATTACAGTACTCATTATATTACTGATCTATTTTTATCTGAGGGAAATCTTTGGCAAAAAGTAGATCAGTAATTTTTAATCAACTACAATAAAGGCGATAATAAGCGGCTTAGCTTTTCCGGGAGCTGTTTATATTGTGGCCTCTGCTCCCATTCCCGCGGATCAATTTTCAGGGCATCTTTCAGGTCCCTGTAGAATATACTGGTCAGTTTTACAGCCGTATGGTGATCATAGATCACACTATTTACTTCAAAATTAAGTTCAAAGCTCCTGTTATCCATATTTGCCGTACCAATAACAGATAATTGCTGGTCAGTTACCATAGTTTTAGCATGAATAAACCCTTTTTGATACAAATAGATCTCAATTCCAGCTTTCATTAGCTCACCATAATAAGAACGTGCTGCGGAAGCTACCATTGCAGAATCTGAAATGCCCGGTAAAAGCAAAATTACCTTTACACCACTCAGTGCTGCCACAACCAATGCATCAAATAAGCTTTCTCCGGGAATAAAATAGGGCGTAGTGATCAGTATTTCCTTTTCTGCCATGCCTATGGCCTGGATCAGAGAAAATAATATAGTTGGATTATCTGAATCGGGACCACTTGCCGCGATCTGTACGATCGCATCACCAGCGGGTGTTTCGCTCTCACAAAAGAATTCCGGACGCACCTCCAGGTTTTCATCTGCACAGAAATTCCAATCGCAAATAAATAAGTATTGCAGGTAGTAAGTACCACTGCCGGTTATTTTTACATGCATATCCCTCCAGTACACCTGGTCGTGATGCCCCTTACGATTGATATATCTATCGCTCACATTGATTCCGCCAGTAAAACCAATACAGCCATCAATAATGATGATCTTGCGGTGATTCCTATAATTGAGCCTATTGGCGAGTGCAATAAATAATATCCTGTAAAATGGGAATGCCTGTACCCCCGCTGCAATCAGCTGCGGAATTACTTTTTTCCTGATGCTGCGACTGCCAAAATCATCATAAATCAATCGAACTTCCAGACCTGCCTTTGCTTTTTCAATCAGTATATCTTTGATCTTATTTCCTATTTCGTCATCCTCAAAAATATAGTATTCTATATGGATGTGATTTTTTGCTGCTTGCAGACAGCTGATCACTTCTTTAAATTTATGTTCGCCATTGATCAGTATCTCTACTTCATTACCTCCGCTCAGGTAGCTGTCCCCATCATTAAACAGCAGCTTTGCCAGTTTATGATATTTCTGAATGGCCACCGGAACAGTATCCCAGATCTTTTTAGATTCCAGATAGATATTCTTTTTGAGCTGGACCTGCATCTGCCCGTCACTAACGATTTTTTTACTGTACAGCTTACGCTTGCGGTAATTGGTACCCACTAAAAAGTAAATAATCACCCCTACTATAGGCAGAAAGATTGCCAGCATTAAATAGGCCAGTGTTTTGGTGGTAGACCGGGTATCATATATGATTCGGAGACAAGTAGCACTCACTACCAATACGTCAAGTATTTCTAATAAAAGTATCCAGCGTATTTCTTGCATATGATCAGTTCTGTCTAAATGTAAAAAAAAGAAATGAATCAATTGTTACAGGCAAATAAATCACGATTAGATATTAATATTTAAGATAATTAAATAAGATTTATAGAATATTTAATTATCCGCTATTGGGTAAACTTAATGGCTATGATTGAAACTATATCATCTTTACAAACCCGGCAGCACGTCTAATCAGGAGCAGTTCTTCTTCACACAAAGTGATCTCCATGGCGGCACCGTTTTCTATTGCTTGTTTTGCATTTCTGGCTCCGGCAAGTGCGATCACTATTCCGGGCTGATCGATCGTCCAGCGTAAAAGCAGCTGAGCAAGGGTCACATTCTTTTCTTCAGCAATAGGTTTGATCCGGGCAAGAAATTGATTCACTTGTTTTAGGTTCTCGCCTAAAAACCAGGAACGCGTAGCACGGTGGTCGCCAGCATTGAATTTATAATCTGATGTAATCTTTCCTGTAAGTAATCCACGTTCCAGCGGACTGTAAGCAATGATACCTATATTGTTTTTTAGCGCATATGGAACTAATTCATCCTCAATTTCACGGCGCAGTACACTATAAGGCACCTGGTTTGAAACCAATTTGATCAGATCATTTGCTTCTGCAGTTTGTGCAGTATCATAATTACATACCCCGGCTTCGATGATCTTACCCTGCTCCTTTAATCTGATGACCGCTTCAAAGGTTTCATCCATAGGGGTGGTTTCATCTGGCCAATGGATCTGGTAAAGGTCGATATAATCTGTTTTTAATCTTTTCAGGCTTTGCTCAGCTTCATAGATCACACTTTCTCTGCCTGCAAACTTTACTGTTTTAATCTCCCTGCCGTCATTGTCTTTAGATACAGAATGTACCGGTCCTTTAAAATCCGGCAGATCCCATCGCATTCCAAACTTAGTCATGATCTGAACTTTATCTCTTGAAATACCTTTAATGGCTTCTCCTACTAAGATTTCACTGTCTCCCTGACCATATGCAGGTGCTGTATCAATAGAAGTAATCCCATGGTCATAGGCCGCCTTCATTGCTTCGATAGCATCGTTAGTATCTGCTCCGCCCCACATCCAGCCACCAACGGCCCAGGCACCAAAAGTTATTGCGCTTAATTTTAAATTAGATTTTCCTATTGTTCTGAACGACATATATTCTAATGTTTTATATAATAAAGAAACACAAAACAACTACCTAATGTTATTTGTTGACTGAATTAATGCATAACACTGACAATTCTAATCTGCAATTTAAACTATTGGCATAGAATTGGTCGCTTAATTTTTGTTAAAGAAACTTTATAAAGAATGAATAAGAAAATAGTAATTTTTGATGACGACCAGGACATATTAACTGCAATGGAATCTGTTCTTGATTTTGTAGACTGGGATTTAATGACATTTGCAAGCGGTCAGCATGCTTTAGAGGTAATTCAAAAAGAAAAACCTGATCTCATCTTAATGGACATTAAGCTGGATGGTGTTAATGGGGTTGATATTTGCAGATCGATTAAAGAAAGTGAAGAACTGAAACATATTCCAATTATCCTGATTTCAGGTCAGCATAATGCGGAATCCGTTAAAAGTCAGGACTTTGGACCAGATGATTTTTTACCAAAACCATTTAACATAGGCGATCTGATAGATAAGGTATATTTTCAGCTGACCATCGATTAACTATTGATGATCCTGTGAGGATTTAATCTATGGTGAGTTCAAAAAGAGCCAGATCAATTCCCTCATAATGTTTGGGTAATTCCGGGGACTTTTCTGGTGTAGTAAATCCTACATGTTCGAAACCTGATTTCACATAATAGGCAATCAATCGTGGATTATCTCCCCAGGTATCCATCCTGATGAATTGCAGGGCATTTGCTTTTCCAAATTCTTTGGCCCAGGTAATGATATCCTTTACAAAGTTATTACCTCTAAAAGAGGAATGGCTAACAATGCGATGAAGATAAACTGACGGATCAGTATTCTTTTCTTTCCATATCAATGGATCAGAGAATTCAACGGCAAATATACAAGCTACTTTCCCGTCCTTTATGATCTTCCATTGTCTTCCTTCTGCAACTTCGCGCTCAATTAGTTTACGGTCAAATTCTTTCCAGTGGGTTTTAAAAACAGTTTTCTGAAAAGCGATCGCATCATCGTAAAAACTAAATATGGTTTCTACATCATCTGCTGAACTTCTTACAAATTGTAGCTCGTTCGTTGTATTATCTTTCATTTTAAATCATCAATTGTCTACTCTTATAAATCGTTCAGTGCATTTATAATAATTTCACAGGCTGTTCTGATCTCTGCTGCTGTGATAATTAATGGGGGCGCTATACGCAAAGCATTTTCACAATGCAGGAACCAGTCAATGACCAATCCTTTTGCCGCACAAAGTTTACTTACTTTTTCTACCTGCTCAAAATTATCCAGCTGCAGGCTCATCATCAGGCCTATTCCCCTAATTTCTCTGATCAGCGGATGAATCAGCAGTTTCCTGAACAATTCTCCTTTAGCTGTTACGTCTTTAACTAATTCTTCCTCTAAAATAACGTTCAGACTGGCCAATCCGGCAACGCTTGATACCGGATGACCGCCAAACGTAGTAATATGCCCTAAGATTGGATTTTCCTTTAAAACGCCCATTACCTCTCTGCTGGCAATAAAAGCACCGATGGGCATCCCACCCCCTAAGGCTTTGGCCAGCAGGAGAATATCAGGAACTACCCCATAATGTTCGAAGGCGAAAAGCTTACCAGTACGGCCAAATGCGGCTTGTATTTCATCAAGAATCAATAATGTTCCTGTCGCCGTGCAATGTGCCCTAAGTTGCTGCATGTAATCAGCCGAAGCTACCCTGATTCCGGCTTCCCCTTGCACAGTCTCCATAATTACACAAGCTGTATGTCTAGTGATCAGCCTGAGATCTTCCTCTTCTCCAAAACGGATAAAGCTAACATCAGGAAGTAAGGGACGATATTTTTGTTTGTAATGCTCATTTCCCATTACACTTAGTGCACCATGCGTACTGCCATGATAAGAATTATGACAAGAGATAATGCCTGTACGGCCAGTATAACGTTTAGCCAGCTTTAATGCACCCTCCGTAGCCTCTGTACCTGAGTTAACAAAATAAACGTTGTTTAATGACGGTGGAAGTACACTGATTAGCTTTTGTGCAAAGAGTACCATTGGCGACTGCACAAATTCTCCGTATACCGTAAGGTGAAGGTATTTATCCAGTTGTGCCCTGATGGCATCCAGAACTTTAGGGTGCCTATGTCCAATATTGCTTACCGCAAACCCCGATACCAGGTCCATGTAACTCTTCCCCTCCTTATCATACAGATACATGCCTTCGGCACGCTCCACTTCCAGCATATTTGGACTGGTAGACGTTTGAGCGTTATTGAGTAAAAAAAGTTCTTTATGGGTGATCATCCTGGCTTGCTTAATTTGCCACAAAACTATTTATAATTTAAGCAATATAACAGGGTTAACGATTTAAAATTCTACCCTGAAAATATGCTGCGGGGAAATGTAGAGATAGCTGAGTTTAAAATTGTACAAATTACAGATCTGTCTGGTAATCGCTAAACCTAAACCAGTGCCTTCAGAAGAAGCATCTTTATAAAATCGTTCAAAAGCCCTAACGCCATCCAGTGCATCTTGTGATCCTGTATTACAAATACTTAACTTTTCTTCATTGAGTTCTATGGTGATCTTACCCTGGTCTACATTGTGGCGGATGGCATTGCTGATCAGGTTATTTAACAATATATCCGCAAGATACTTGCTGATGTATAATTCTTTTCTTTCTAATTGTAAGATCACTTCAATTCCATTGGCCTGTAATAACTCATTGAACTGCCTTATTTTTAAGATGATCAGTGCACCAAGTTCAATTGTTTCTTCATCCTCTATCAGGCGATTTTCAATTTTTGCCAATAACAATAAAGACTGGTTTAACCTGGATAGCCGGCTTACCGCTAAATAAATATCCTCTATAAGTTCGCCCTGTTTATCAGATAAAGTTTCTGTCTGTATCAAAGTATCCAGCTTAGAATTGATTACAGCCAGTGGCGTCATCATTTCATGAGAAGCATTATCGGTAAAGCTTTTCAGTTCCTTATAATCATGCCTGGCTTGCTTAGCCATTACTAATACTGACTGATTTAATTCCTGAAACTCTTCAATTTGAGTAGGCTGCGCAGAGAATTCCTTATTATCAGCTACATTAAATGCCTTTAACTGCTTAAGCATTTCATAAAATGGACGCCATAAACTATTGAGCAAAAAACGGTTAATCACCATCAAACTCAATAATAAAACGATGATAATGCTAAAAGTGATCAGAAAGATCAGCCTCACCAGGTCTTCGGCTTCAAGACTTGATTTGGTAATACTCACCCGATAAATATCACCGGCTATTTTCAAGGTGGTGATTAAACTACGGCCTGGTTCTAAACCTTTATTATTTGATTTATAATAAAGATTATGACTATAGTACCGCTCCCTGCTTGCCCCTTTTGTTAATAATTGATAACTAACGATTTGATCTTTATAGTCACTTGATAGTGGAAGTCTATTGTACTTACCTGCGTAAGCAATGATCTCTTCTTCCTCAATTTTAAGGTCGTGGTCTAATTTTTCTGTTAAAATATAATGGATGGCAAAATAGTAAACTGCACCGCTTAAGAGCAGGATGAGTAAAGAAGTATACAAATTGACCCTATTGTATTTCTGCGCTAATTTCATCAGGCACCAAATTTATAACCCACACCATACATAGATTTGATATAATCTGTACAGCCTGCTTCTAATAGTTTCTTTCTTAAATTTTTAATGTGCGTATAGATAAAATCAAAATGATCAGAAAGATCCATCTCATCGCCCCAGAGATGTTCTGCCAATGCACTTTTAGTAATTACCTTATTTTGATTGGCAATAAAATAGATCAGCAGGTCATATTCTTTACGGGTTAAATTGAGAATATTTTCTCCTACCCTGGCTTTCATTGCCAGACTATCAATACTCACCTCGTTAAAAACAATTAGATTATTTCCATCAAAGCTCTTTCTTCTCACAATGGCCATTACCCTGGCTTTTAACTCCGATAAGTGAAAAGGCTTAACCAGGTAATCATCAGCACCGAGGTTAAGTCCTGATAGTTTATCGTCCAGAGAATGCCTTGCCGATATGATCAGCACGCCATCATTCTTATGGAGTTCTTTTAGCCTGCGCAGCACTTCCATCCCATCACCGCCGGGCAATGTAAGATCCAGCACGATACAGTCATAGTGATAAAGATTAATTTTAGCCACCGCCGAAGGATAATCTCCGGCAGTCTCACAAATGCTTCCTTCTTCAGTAAAATACGTTATAATGCTTTCTCTTAAAGCCTGTTCATCCTCAATTAATAGAATCTTCATAAATGAGCTGCCGCAATCGGGCCTGTTTTAAGCTGGTATTTGTATCATGTATCACCCGTTAAACTTCTTTTTGCAGGGGTACAGCATCAACCGCCGGGATTTCATTTCCTTCCGGGGATGCTGCTTTCTCCAGATCTTCATTTTTCTCTATTTTGGCTTTAATCACTTCAATTTTCTTCTTTTCTTCAATATAATCAACAGGTCTGATGATCATTCTCAGCGACTGGTCTTTAGAAAAATAGGCAACTGTCCAGTTATATAAAGTATTTAACCTGTTTCGGTAAGAAATTAAAGATAGCAGGTGAATAAACAGCCATGCACACCAGGCAATAAAGCCTTTGAGGTGTAATTCTGGTGAAGGCAGATCTGCCACCGCCTTGTTTCTTCCTATAATGGCCATACTCCCCCTGTCTTTGTAGGAAAAAGATATCATCGGTTTATCCTGAGCTGCAAGATGAAGGTTTTTAGCGAGGTTTTGACCTTGCTGAATAGCCACCTGGGCCACCTGAGGGTGACCTTCCGGAAATTTCACATCACCAGATTGTATACAGGTATCTCCAATTGCATAAACATCAGTCATTCCTTCCACCTGGTTGTATTGGTTAACGATCAGTCTTTTTCCGCGGCCATAACTAGAAGCAGGCATACCTTCAAAAACAATAGCGCTTACACCAGCAGCCCAGATCAGGTTTTTTGTAGGGATCTTTGTACCATCAGATAAAATCACCTGGTTGTCTACGTAATCATTTACATGACTGTTCAGGATGATCTTAACACCCAGCTTAGTCAAAGATTCCTGTGTATGCTGCTGAGATTTTTTACTCATAGGCTTTAACAAAGCCGATCCTCCATCTACCAGGTAGATTTCTGCACCCGTACGTTTGATTTCAGGATAATCCTTATGAATAACATTCTGACGCATTTCAGCGAACATCCCGGATATTTCTACTCCCGTAGGGCCACCACCGGCAACCACAATATTCAGGTCCTCCAGCATTTCTTCCCTGCTTTTGGTAATTGTAGCATCTTCGATATGAGTAAGGATCCTGTTCCGCATTTGTATGGCATCACCAACCGTTTTCATTGGAATGGCATTTTTCTTCACATTCTCCATTCCAAAGTAATTTGTTTCAGCGCCACTGGCAAATATCAGCAGATCATAATCTACTGTCCCATTGCTCAATACGATCTGTTTAGATTCCGGCACAACTTTAATCAGCTCACCTAGTCTAAAACGTAAATTAGCTTTACCCCTAAAAAGTTTACGGAAAGGATAACTGATAGCAGAAGGCTCCAGGAATCCGGTTGCCACCTGGTATATCAGTGGCGGGAAAAAATTATAATTATTTTTATCAACGAGCGTCACCTCGTAATCTTTACTATTTCCTAGTTTTTGAGCAAGGTTAATACCCGCGAAACCACCTCCAATAATAACTATTCTTTTCTGCATAATGTATTGTTTACTGGCATCTTCTATCACAACTCTCCGGTTGTTTCTGCTAATAATGACAGTTAAATGTAAGGAATGTTTTAAAACCTGAATGTAAAATTTGAATATTCTAATTTCCCTTCTTTATCGCCCTGTAAATAACGTCCTGTATCCTGCTCCTGATATTCATTTTTAGCAGTGCATCGCTTTTCACATCAGGATAAACCCTGTTGGACAAAAAGATGTAAACCAGGTGATCAACAGGGTCTACCCATACTGCAGTGCCTGTATAACCGGTATGTCCAAAAGTTTTGGAAGAAGCCAGGAAAGATGGATAACCTTTGGCCGGATCAGGATCTTTACGGTCGAAACCCAATCCGCGGCGACTCACTTTTGACTGTCCTGAAGTAAATAATTCTATAGTTGAGGCTTTGAAATACTCCTGCCCTCCGTAAGTTCCTTTATTCAGCAGCATCTGATACAGGATAGCCAGATCATTTGCAGCAGCAAAAAAACCCGCATGCCCGCTTACGCCACCTGCCATTGCCGCACCGGGATCGTCTACAAAACCCTGTACCAGCATATTTCTAAACCAGCCGTCATTCTCTGTAGTCGGCACGATCCTGTCTTTAGCGAAACGTTTTCTTGGCAAAAAGCCTCCGGTTTGCAACCCCAGTGGAAAGTAAAAATGCTGATCAAGATAATCGTTCATTTTTATCCCCGTTACTTTCTCTACGATCTCTTTCATGTAATACATGCTCAGGTCGCTATAAACAAACTTTCCCCGGGTAATCACCTTACTTTCCAGCATTTCTGGCCACATGATGTCTTTGTAGTAATTGGCACGCAGGAAATAATTGTCGGCCACCTCTGTTGGGTATTGATCTGATTGAACGGTATTCAGATCCTCTGGTTTTAAATTTTTATAAAAAGCGATAAAGGGAGTAAACCCTGCTTCGTGCAGCATTACTTCTTTTACACGAATATTTTTTTTATCAGCTATATTTCTTGTTCTGGCAATATATTTACTGATCGTGCTATCCAGACTTAGCTTGCCCTCTTCTACTAAACGCATCACTTCCAGTGTAGTGGCAGAAGTTTTAGTGAGAGAAGCCATATCAAAAATATCACCTATCTGCATTTCCCGGGTTCCTGTATAGGTCTGTTTTCCAAACGCATTACAAAAGATCACCTTACCATCTTTCAGTATCATTACTACGCCACCAGGGGTAGCTTTTGCTGCGATTGCTTCCTTCATTATAGTAGTAATGCTATCCAGGTTAAACTGGTTAATCCCCACTTCTTCAGGCACGGTATATTTTAGGCGAATTGCTGCATGATCGCCTAAACCAATCCCTCCAAACAACATTTGTGCCATTACAGAAGCACTTTCAGGAGTATTTTGATTACACCATAGTACCGGTGAATTGAGGGTATTAAAGAAAGCGGTATGATTTGCTTTCCCTGAAATAACCACCACTATTTTTTTAGTTTTCTCCAGTTCCATCAAAAAATCAAGCAGCTGCTGATCAAATACGCTGGCAGCAGAAAGCTGTATAATAACGGTTTGAAATAACTTAAGGTCATCATTCAAATGAACATAATGATCTGCTGATGATATAGGATAAGCTTTAACAGAATCTACCTTTGCATATTTGTTTAGCATACTATTAAATACAAGACTGTAAGCAGCGCCTAAATTTACACTTGCAGCTGCCAGCTGCGGTATCTGTACGAATGGAAGTATATCTTTTTCATTGTGCAGCAGTAAGGTATTACTTTCTGCCTCTTTTTCATGCTTTAACCAAAGGAGATTAGCAGTATGATCCTGGGCTTTAACTTCTTGTGTTAAAACAAAAAAAATGAATAACAGTGGTAAAATAAGGTTTCTGTTCATAATGGTTATTATTTAGAAAGGCTGATCTTCCCCATACTGATACTTGGTATACCTGGTCTGGAGCCATAATCTATCTGTCCGCCTGCAACGCACTCATTAGCCAGCAGCGCAAACAATACAGCTTCTTTAGCATCCGGCTCAACGCCCAGTTCGCGGGTATCTCTTAGCGGAAAGCCTAATCCTTCGGTAATTTTTTGCACCAGCAAAGGGTTATGCATCCCGCCACCGCTTAAATAAACTTGAAAACACTGCTCATTGATCGAATTCCTGATTGCCCCAACAATAATTCTGGCAGTAAATTCAGTTAAAGAAGCCAGTATATCTTCATTGGAAAGTTTTGTTTGCCCGGATGCTTTTTGTGCAGCACGCAGGTAAGCCATATTAAACAATTCTGGCCCTGTAGTTCTTGGAAAAGGCGTATCAAAAAAGTCGTTGGTCATCAATGCGGTAACCAGCGCTTCGTTTACTTCTCCTGAAGTTGCCAGAACAGCATTTTCATCATAATATTTACCGGGATAATGCAATTGTACAAACTGGTCAATCATCGTATTTCCAGGTCCTGCATCTGTAGAGAAAAGCTGACCAGAGTTTTTTCCAAAAGGCAGGTATGTGAAGTTGGAGATCCCACCGATGTTGAGTAATATCCTGCTCTCAGCGTTACTGGAAAACAACAAGTGATCACCATATAAAGCAAGCGGAGCACCTTCTCCGCCGGCAGCAATATGTTTCTGTCTAAAGTCACTCAGGGTAATGATACCAGTTTTCACGGCAATATGATCCCCATCTCCTATTTGTAAGGTGGAGTTAGGAAAAGCGACCAGCTGATGTAAAGAAAAAGGAGCGTGAAATATAGTTTGCCCGTGACTGGCGATCAGGTCTACGGAGGTTGCCGGAAAGTTCCAGCCTTTTAAGGTTTCCAGGATGAGCTGAGCATAGTAAGACCCGATCAGGGCATTCATCAAAGTCACTTTTTGCAGATCTACCTGCTGCTTAAAGGTGATAGCTTTCAGTTCTTCCTTAAAAGCATTTTCATAAGGAACAGTAGTAAAGTGTAAAACTTCAATCCTGGTATCCAGTCCAAAGCCAGTAAATTTACATAGGGCAATATCCAATCCATCAAGTGATGTTCCAGACATCAAACCTATGATGATCCGGGAAGGTGCTTCGGCAATCTGTACTAATTTTGATATTTGATCATTCATTGAATAAGCATCTTATTTTGAAGCTGAATATACAGAAGTATTTAATAGCTAATTACTCTTAGGGAATGAATTTAAGAAATGCGGCAGATATTCCCTGGAAATCTCCATCAAAATGATGGTCGCCCGGAATAATGTCTACTTTTAAACCATCCTGTTCAAATTTTTCAGGGATATCATTTCCTTCCTCTTTTCCAAAAAAGCTAACAGCGGGAATAGTTTTAATCTTTTTCATTTCCGGTAAAACATGATAAGTTTCTGTAACGTCATCGCCTAAACTTAGCATATCAGCAATGTGGATCTCAAAATCGGCAGTCACATCAGGCGATAAAGCTAAAACTGCAGCCAATCTTGATTTTAGGTCAGGTGCCAGTCGGGCAGCGATAAAAGGGACTACAGAAGCACCAAAAGAATAACCTGCCAGTACAAATTTCCCTTTGTTCATCTGACCTGCATAATGTAATATAGCTTTGCTTAGATCAGCAGTGGTTTGATTAGGCGATCTGGCGTTCCAGAAATATTTCTGCGCATCCAGACCTACTACAGAAAGACCGTGTTCTGCTAATGCTTCGGCAAGCGACTGGTCAAAACTTGTCCATCCACCATCACCGGAGATCATCAGTACCATCGGCAGGTTATTTTTCTTTGGAGAAGGAATGACGATCAATGGCAAGTTCTCTCCGTAAGCTGCGATAGGCTGTGCTTTTAAAGTTATATTTTCTGCCTGTTTGCGCTCTGCAAATGACTGTGCATTTAATATCTTTTGATAAGCCTGGTTGAACTGCGGAAGCCAGTTATCTGCGATAGAAAAACCATGGCCAACTTTTGGCAGGTTAACCAGTTCTGCCATGGGCATATCTTTTAAAAAAGCTGCAGTAGCTGCATAAGGACAGGTTTCATCTCTAAAACCATTTAATACGATAAAAGGCTCTGTTAAGTGCTCCGTTCTCTCCAGCCAGTAAGAAAAACCTGGTTTAAGCACATGCTGGGTTAACCCGCTGCCTTTGCACAAGGGCCGCTTAATTTCTATATCCGGACAAAAACCAAGGGCTATGGCCCCTTTAAAAGTATTTGCAGGAGCTTGTGCCAGTATACCATAAATTAAAGTGGCCCCGTAAGAATATCCTACCAAAATAGGTTTGGCATAAGTAGTAAACTTGTACTTTTTCTGGATCATTAAACTTAAGCGCTCAAAATCCGCTGCAGGATAATAACATTCGGCCTTTGATTTGGCCAGCCCATTTTTATATGTCTTTGCGTCTATCCCCAATACCAGGGCTCCCTGGTTAGCGATATCTTTAGCCATATTGATCACTCCATTTTTCCAGCCACCATCGCCGGAAACAAAAAGCACCACAGACGCAGGTGTTTTTACCGGGTGATAGATAATCACTTTACCAAAGATCCCATAATTCAATGAATCTATGGTTACTGCATAGGCAGAACTGCCTATAGCAAAAAGCAATGTAAAAAGTAGAAATATACGCTTCATTAAATGATTAAGGTTTAATTACTTTAGACAGTACCGCAGGAACCTGTATCAGGTCATAATCCTGGTCATATACCAGATATTTATTATGCCATACCGGAGAAAACTTGTCCTTAGCATCTCTTAGACCTTTATAATGGGAAAAAGATCTTATCTTTTCATAAGCAAACTTCATAGACCGCTCGGTAAGATTTTTAGGATCATCGAGTCCTGATAAAGGAGCAAAACCAAGATTTACAGTGGTGCAGCCAATGGCCGTCAGGTATTTAAATAACTCTACCAGGATAAAATCTATTACGCCGTTTGGTGCATCGTTAGTTTTTCTGATCAGGTCATAGGTGCCTTCACCCCTTGCATAATCGGGGATAACATTTAGGAAAGCCACAATCTTTTCTTCAGAATTTTCTACGGTAATGATGGTTTGTTTTTTAAGTTCTTCCCAGTCAAACATTCCCTGAGAAAAAACGATCTCCTCCCGGTCGGTCTCCGCCAGCCATTCATCAGAAACACCTTTGATCTTTTGCAGCAATCCATCTTTTATCGGTGCAGTATACAGTTTGCCCTTATAGCCATTTTCAGACACTTTTTTCAAAGCATTCCGGATAGACTTTCTGTTGCCGCCTTCTAATGTAAAAGTGGTTAAATCTACGATCCCCTCTTGTCCGAGGTATAAGCGCTTTTTACCACAGGCTATAAATGGGGCCAGCTTTTCTTCTGCAACCCGGTAATAAAAGCTCTTAACACCACTTTCAAAACAATACTTATCAAATGATTTTATAAATGCTTTCTGGTTTTCAGGGGCGCAAACCGGTGATTCTAACACTACGGCAAAATTGCCCGAAATGCGGTAAGAGATAAAACCTTCAATTTCCGGGATCTGGTAGATCAGCTTATCCTGATAGGTTTTAAAATAATCCATCGCAGAATCACCATACTTATCCAGCTGTGCATTTGCCCATACAAATTCTGATTCTTCTGTAGTATCTTTGATAATATAAGGGCGTATTAATGTATACACTAAAAACCCAATAGATAAGAAACCACTGATATTGATTGATAACAGGAAACCACGGGCAAAATTATCCTGAGGAATCAGGTCGGTACTGCCAACCAATACAAAATTCTCCAGTGTGTAACGTACCGACTGCAGGAAACTAAAATCTACATTAAAATGTCGTGCATCCAGGTAATAAAATCCAATAATACCGTATAATAAGACTGCGCCCACACTCAATAAAGTAGTTTGAATGCCCAGGAAACGAAGTCGTGAATTGTGTTTTACATAATACTCTTTGCGGGAAGTGATCAGGGCAATAATTACAAACAGAGAAAATCCAGCTTCTTCATAATCAATGGCCTTGGTCAGGTTACCTATCAGGGATAATAAACACAATGCCAAGGCAAAGTACCAGGCCATTTTTAATCCTTTGAGCATAAATGCCGCTGTAACCAGCAGAAATAAACCTGCTACCAATACAAAATAATTAGAAGCTGCAATAGCTGATAAAGGCAGGAAATTTTCTAAGAATACCAGCCTAGTGTGAATAGCAGGCGTTAATACCGAAACGATGTTGATAATACCCAGTGCCAGGATCAGCAAGGCGGGAACTATCCGCATCAGTAATTTATTAATTTTAAGCAGGAAGCTCAGCGCACCGATCAGCATTGGAATCCAGAATTCCATAAAGCGGTACAGGAAGGTAATACATACGGCCGAAGCATCGGAATAACCTAATTTGATCAGCATGAAAGTCATCGATGCTTCTACGGCACCCAATCCCCTTAAAAATGGAGAGATAATCAGGAAGATCACTCCTACTACATAACTCACTGTAGCCACCAGTAGTGAAGCCGGAAGATTTAAGGCCACCATGGCGATATAGATATGGGTAATTCCAATGATCTCTATCAGCATGCTGTACAGAAAAGACTTGATAAAACTTGTACGTTCTATTTTATTTTCCCTAAACTCTCCCAGGAAAACATCAACCATGGGTATATATTTAACGATAAACTGGTAAAGTTTACCATTAGTAGCAATAGACCTGTAAATTAAATAGATACCTCCTATCAGTATGAATACTGCAGCCAGACCAAACCATTCCTGTGCACCGATACTTCCTTCAATGATCGCATAGATAAACACCGGTACGGCAATTACCACCACGGTTAGGATACCTACAAAACCATAAATTGAGGAGGCGAAGTTAATCTGAGATTTGGTAACCCCCTTTTTTTCAATGTTCCCGCTAAAGAATGCAAGCGAGCTTACTCCGCCTGCCGGCAAAAAAACACTAACAAAATTCCTTTTCAGATAGAGCACAGTCGCATCTATTAAAGAAACCTTACTGCCTACAGCTGCAAAAGAAGCCTTATACATCAACCCATGTACAAACAGGTAACCGATGCTAAGTGCTATACCAATCCCTATCCAGTCCCATCTTGACGTAATCACAAGATACTTTACTTGTGTTAATTCTGCTTTTTGATGTTCTACAAACCAGATCCCCAGTCCAATAAAAAACAGGGTAAAGATATAACTGGCAATAATTTTGTAGTTTTCACGTATAAAAGGTACCGGGTTATATCGGGAAGGAAATTTCATAGATAGGTGACGTGTTTTCAAAGGTTAGAACTGACAAAAGTATAACAATTCTACTGATTTAGAACATCGGTTATCAAAATTACCTCAAACTATTCAGGTATTCCATAAATGGATCATATTCCCAGTTTCCATCATATCTAACCCCGTTCACAAAAAAAGAAGGCGTTCCATTAACGCCGCTTTCTACGCCGCTCATAAAAACTTCCTGCACTTTATTTTCATAAGTTCCGGATTCAAGGGTACGTAAAAAATCACTGGCATCTAAACCCAGTTTACTTGCATAATTACCCAGACTGGCGTCATTGAGTGCATTCTGATGTTCAAATAAAAGATCATGATATTCCCAGAATTTGCCGCTGTCATTAGCAACCTCTGCGGCTTCAGCAGCATGCTGGGCATGGGGATGTATTTCTGCCAATGGAAAGGTGCGAAAAACGAAACACAGATCTTTAGCGAGATGTCTTTGTATTTTCTTAATTATTGGATAAGCACGTGCACAATGTACACATTCAAAATCACCGTATTCTACTAAAACCAAAGGTGCGTTCAGCTTGCCTTGTATATGGTCGTTTTCACTAACCGGAATGGTTAGATCATTTTCCTCATTAATCATTTTTTTTATCTCCCTGTATTTCTTTTAAGGCTTCTATAATATGGTTTGCACCCGGGTTTATGTCGATGGGTGAAAGATAGCTCCATCTGATCACTCCTTCATCGTCAATAACAAACAGCGCACGTTCTGTAAAACCGTCTGCATCCCTGTATACACCATATTCTTTTGCTACTGCACCCTTGGGCTCAAAATCTGCCAGCAGGGTTAATTTGAAATTCCTGTTTTCCCGAAAGGCCTGGTGACAAAAAGCACCGTCTACAGATATGCCCAGAAAAACGGCATTGTATTTTTCGAATACAGAAAGGACTTCATTGTACAGCGTTAGCTGGTCACCGCAAACAGCACTCCAGTCTGCCGGATAAAAAGCTATCACGACATTTTTTCCTTTAAGATCACTTAGTTTAATTGTCTCTGCTTTATCTCC
>Ga0233344_1000091_pt1 | contig 18029 bp, 11 predicted proteins | sample GEONDECOMP281_FD_180697 | JGI IMG/M metagenome (GOLD analysis project Ga0233344, IMG submission 180697) | Leaf litter microbial communities from Shasta-Trinity National Forest, California, United States - GEON-DECOMP-281 | ecosystem: Environmental > Terrestrial > Plant litter > Unclassified...
GCTTCTTAAAATTGTCCAGTACTACCTGATAATTCTTTTGTGTTTTGGTAATGTTTTCTCCCTCTTTTTGCGGTGCTGCTACAAATACACACCTATGCCCGTTTAAGCGGGTAATATGTTCCTCTTCGCCATATCCATAATAGACATGTGCAATATCTTTTAATAAAATATTTTTACCTGCCGCAGCTGATACGATGGTATTCTTCACCGCATCCAGTGTACGGTAATCATTGGTTTTGATATTAAAAGTTTGATGTCCTGCATCTACACTTCCACCTGGTATGCTGGCCATTTCACTTTTTAAGCTGGCAGAAACCGAGCTAAGGGGCAAATGCATTTGTGCCATCTTTTCCAGATCAAGCTCTATGCGCACCTGCTGTCCGGGTAAACCATATATTGTTACCTGTTTTAAAGAAGGAACTTTTTCCAGGTCATCCTGCAATTTTTCTGCATAATACTGCAGTTTACTGCGTGGTGCATTTTCAGAGACCAAAGCTACCTGCAAAACATTGACATCGCTTGGCTGCTGTTTCTGTACCTCAATACTCGCAATATCTGCTGGCAGCTCACTTCGTTTACTGTTTACTTCACGTACTACCTCCTGGTATTTAGAGTCGATATTACTGCTGTACTTATATTCTACGCGGATGACTGCCACGCCATTGGCGATAGTGGTACGCAAACGTTTGATATCGTCAAGACTGGACAGTGTTTTCTCCAGTGGGGTAACTACCCTGTCTTCAATATCACGCGGATTTGTTCCCGGATAATTGATGATCACGATATAGGATGGCGGATGCATTTCCGGATCTTCCGACCGTGACATACTGAGCATCGTAGTAATTCCTACTACGATGATCATAAGGAAGATTACCAGGGTAAACTGGCCGTTTTTCACAGCATATTCTGAAATCTTCATTTTTTTGGATTTGCTGGTGATTGAATAGAAATTGCACTGTTATCCATGAGGTAGGCAGAGCCTGACACGATGAGTGCTTTAGCTTGGGCAAGCCCATCAGTAATGGTCACCATATTTTTATCAATACTGGCAACCGTTACTTTAACCCTGTGCGCTGTTTTGTTATCGTCCGTTACAAATACATAACCAGTTGTACCATCACCGTCCAGCAATGCCTCATAAGGAATTTGCCATGTTTCTCCGGCCTGATTATGCTGCAAAGGTGTAATTTCGGCTTTACCGAACATACCTGCGGCTATTGCCTGCGGCTTTTTACCTGTTAAAGTGATATCAGCTGTAAAGGTGCCGGTAACAGGGTCTACCCCTTCGGCTTTGCGCGTAATTATACCTTGTAACTGTTGCCCGGGAAGCGCTGTAGTTTTTATCACAGCGTGATCATTTAGCTGCAGCGTTGACCATTGGCGATCGCTGATGCCTACACGAAGCATCCATTTGCCAAACTCCGCACCGTTGGTTTGCAGGATAGCTGTACCTGCGGCTATCTGCTGACCGGGATTGGCCATTTTCTTTAAGATATACCCATCTTTCGGTGCATGTATCTCAGAATACTGACGGTTAAAACTGGCCATTTTTAATTGCTGCTGTGCCATTTGTAAAGCTGTTTTACCATTCTGCAGCTGTTCAAGCGTGGCTACACTATCTTTATATAAGTTTTGTATCCGCTGATAATCGCGTGTTGCTTTTTCTGCAGATAGCTGAGCCTGCTGTACCTGTGCATTGATTTCTGTAGGATTAAGGGTAGCCAGCAGCTGTCCCTTTTTTACGGCATCACCTTCTTTTACAGAAAGGGTATTGATGATCCCTCCTGTTTTAAAGGAAAGCATCACTTCATCATCGGTAGTGAACTGCCCGGAAACCGACATTACTGAGCGGTTATTTTCTTTCCTGAGTACCATGATCTTAACGGGAATGATAGCTGCATCGGTTTGACTAACAACTACCGGATGTGAGCTGCAAGCAGCCAGGAGCGATACGCACAAGGCTAAATTTAAGTAGTGAATAGGTTTCATTTGTTAGGAGTTGAGCTGGTTTCTGTTAATTGAATTTGTTAATTGGATAGGCAGCCTGTTCACGTTCCAGTTCTGCAAGCGTAATTTGGAGGGTGGCTTGTGATTCTGCCATTTGGAGCCGCGCGCCCGTTAGCTGATCCTGGGCATCTACCAGTTCCAGGAACAACAGCTGCCCGGCACGATAGGCTTTTAGCTGATCATTATAATATTTACTGGCAAAGGAAAGCTGGGCAACTGTGCTTTTATATCCTGCTTTTGCAGATTCATAATTGTTGTAAGATTGATTCAATTGTAATTGCAGAGATTGCTGTGCTTCCTCAAGCTGAGCGGTTGTCGCATTGAAATTGGCACGAGATTGTGCGGCACGGTATTTACGGGTACCACCTGTAAAAATATCCCATTGCATATTTACGCCCCATAAATAATAACGGGTTTTATCATTCACGTTGAAATCAAAGCCCTGAGAACCCAGGTCTACGAAGGTATTCAGCTTAGGGATAAAGCCCGATTTCTGCATTTTATAATCCAGCGTATATACCTGCTGCCGGGTACGGAGTTGTTTTAACTCTTCCCTTCCGCTGATCCCGGCAGTAGTATCCGGTTCGATCAGGATAGTGGCAATCGTATTGCTATCCACGAGGATAGAATCCTTTAGCGGCCGGTTGAGGAGGAAATTAAAATAGTCGCGCGCATTCTGACTGCTGCGCTGTGCCTGTATCAATTGTGCGGTTGTTTTCTGCTGTTCTGTTTTGGAACGCAGCAAAGCAGTTCCGTTACGTGTACCATTGCGCAGCATGCTTTCGTTTTCCCTGATATTTTCTCGGATCAGCAGCATGGCACTGTTATATACAGCAATGCTTTGCAAAGCTTGAAAGTACTTGTAATAGGCTGTTTTAATATCTTTTACCAATGTCCTTTTATAGACGTTAACTGATGCCTGCTGGCTGGTGATCAGCTGCTGTTTGATCAGTTTATTGTAACGGATCTCTGCATTGATCAAAGGCAAAGAGGTGCGCATTTTTACATCGTAAAAATTATCAGGGTTCAGCAGGATCGACTCGTTTTTTAACTGCGGATATTTGGTAGAGTTGGTTAACTGGTTCAGCGCAGTGTAGATGGGGTTTACCAGGTCACCCACTGGCACATCTATGGTACGCCCTCCGGCAGATTTTGTATAGTTGCCCAGTAAACTCACTGTGGGCAGGATCATCGCTTGTGCTTCTTTCAATGCATATAGAGATTGATCCAGGTTAAACTGCTGTTGTTTTAACCCTTCGTTCTGTGCAAAGGCAGTAGAAATATAATTGTCCAGCTGCAGGGATTGCCCCTGACCAACCACCCTGCCGTTAAAAACAAACATGCATCCGATCATTAAGAGGCATGTTTTAATAAATGATGTATACATAATAAACAGTGTTTAGTTTTATGGTAAAAAAAACATATTCTTAGAATATGCCGGTTTGTTAAAGTTGTTTTATGAGTTTTTTATAAAAATGTAGTTCTTTAATACTTGTTATGACATGTGTATTTATTATATACAGTGTTCATTAAAATAGCAAATTTTTTTAAACTTTTATGGTATCCATATAATCTTCTAAGGCGGCGTGAAGCATCTTTTCCACACTATCTCCCATAGGAAACATTTTTAAACGACATCTTAAATTGAGCGAGACCATACCGTGTACGAGAGACCAGATTTGCAGACTTCCCAATTCTATATTGTTCATCCGTATTAATTTTCTCTCCATGCAATCCTTCAAACAATCAACCAGGTACTCAAAAGTCTTAATTCCATTGTCTTTATGCGTTTCCTCATTCACATTAGTAGGTGAACGTATAATAAACATCAGATCATACAATTCCGGGTTTTCCAATCCAAAGGAAATATAGGTCTTACCTATTTGTAACAATCTTTTCAAAGGATCTTTACTGTTCACCTTTAACTTAAAAATTTCCAGTAATTTAAGGAATGCCTGGGCCTGCACATCATATAACAACTCATCTTTGTCTTTATAATATAAGTAGATGGTACCGGGGCTATATTCGATAGCTTCGGCAATATTACGGATAGAAGTTTTTGCATATCCCTCTTCCAGAAACATTTTCAGTGCAGCCGCCATGATCATTTGTTTCTTTTCACCTTTTTCCCGCTCTCTTCTTTCAGATATTCCCATTACAAAAATTATACAGTGCAATTATACTGAACATTGTTCAGTAAATAACAAAAGACAAATCATATTACATCATCATGACATTTACTACACAAATATGTTTGGTAAACTATGGATTATTATCCCTATGTAAAATTTAGAGATCAAGATTTTATTGGTAACTTTATCCATAATTTAAATGAGTAGTGAATATCATTACATCCGGCTTATTAATTCTCACCGTTCATTTTTATTAATTGTGTATCCTAAAAGAAATGAGCAAAATACGTATAAAGAATTTCGGACCGATTAAAGAGGGATACCAGTCTAAAAACGGTTGGATGAATATTACTAATGTCACCGTATTTATTGGAAGCCAGGGATCTGGAAAAAGTACTGTAGCTAAATTAATATCTACGCTTTCGTGGATAGAAAAGGCTTTAGTTAGGGGTGATTTTGATCCTAAAAAACTAACCGTTAGCTTATTCAAACGTCACATCTCTTTTCAAAATATCGGAGAGTATTTTAAGGATAACTCTGTTATTGAATATCAGGGTCGTGCTTACCACATTTCTTATAAAGAAGGTAATGTATCCGTTATAAAAAATGAAGAAAACGGATATGTTTTTCCAAAGATCATGTATGTTCCTTCTGAACGGAATTTTGTGAGTTCAGTGAGGAATGTTAGTACTTTAAAAGGCTTGCCCAGCACCCTCTATACGTTTTCAGACGAATTTATTAAAGCAGTAGAAGAATTGAAAGGCCAGATTGATCTTCCAATTAACAATAGCCGATTTGAGTATCAGAAGCTGAGTAAACATTCCTCTATTATTGGAGAAGATTATAAAATCTCTCTTTCGGAGGCATCTAGTGGATTTCAGTCCTTTGTTCCTTTGTTTATTGTGAGCAGTTATCTCGCTAGTTCATTAACTGAAAAAGGTGATAATGCAACAAGGGAAATTAGTATTGAAGATGAAAAACGCATCCGTAAAGAGATTGAACAAATTCTTAGCAACCGTAATATTTCTGACGATGTAAAAAAAGCTTCACTGGAATTCCTTTCTTCTAAATTTAGTTACTCATCTTTTATCAATATCGTAGAAGAACCAGAACAGAATCTTTTCCCCACATCTCAGCGTCACATTTTGAATAGCTTAATTCGCTTTAAGAATGTAAATGAAGATAACAAACTAATTATCACTACGCACAGTCCTTATATCATTAATTATCTAAGTATTGCTATACAAGGAGGAACATTGAAGGACAAGAAATTGTCGAAGGAATTGTTACATAGACTGAATGAAATTGTACCTGTAGATTCTACGCTAAAAGCAGCAGAAGTTCGTATTTACCAATTGGATGAAAAGGATGGATGCATAAATGATCTGGCTAATTTTGAAGGGATTCCATCAGACAAAAATTACTTAAATCAGCTATTGGCCGAAGGTAATTCTCAGTTTGATTCACTTTTAGAGATTGAACAGGAAATATGAGTTTAGATTTTTTAAACTCGCCCTGTAAAGAACATTTAAGAAATGAAGAGCTGTTTGGTCTTTGTGATGACCAGGACAATACAAGAGCCTATAGTGATGAAGCAAATACAGACAAGTGGATTGCCAGAATTATCAATAAAAATAAAATAGAGGTTGCTTTTACGCCTATTGACAATTGTATTAAAATCTTTAAAGAAGGAACCAGAGAACAGGAAAGTACTTGTGATGGTATGCTTACCTCTAAAAACTGTCTTTATCTGGTTGAATTAAAAGATCAGATAACAGGAGGTGCATTATCCGATGCGACTAAACAATTAGAGAATACGATGAAATTGCTTTTAAAAAATCATGATCTTAAGAGCTTTCGATATAAGAAAGCATTCGCTTGTAATAAAAGTCACCATAACTTTAAGGTGATAGACAATGAACAGAATCTACGCTTTTTTAGAACTTATGGCTTCCGTCTTGATGCACAATCCGAATTAGAAATAAAATAGTTCCTCAAATACTCAGGATAAAATCAGGAGTTCTTTTAAATTCTGAAAATTACATTGGTCTACTAACTAACAATCAATTTGGCCCTTATGGCAAAAGACTCCACACAACGATTTACAGACAGGGTAACAAATTATATTAAATACAGACCCGATTATCCTGCTCAGGTGATGGATTATCTCCGCAAGGAAGCAGGCCTTTCAGCAGCCACTTCAGTCGCAGATATAGGCGCTGGAACGGGCATTTTCACCAAACATTTATTGGATGCCGGATGCACAGTATTTGCAGTAGAGCCCAATGCGCCCATGAGGGCAGCAGCAGACGAAGCCTTAAGCAATTATCCAAATTATATTTCTGTTAACGGCAGTTCCAGTTTAACTACTTTAAAAGATCATTCGGTAGATCTTATTGTTTGTGCACAGGCATTTCACTGGTTCAATACCCCTGAGACTAAAAGTGAGTTTCAACGGATCTTAACTCCAAACGGGCAGGTGGCCTTGTTATGGAATAACAGGATTGTTGATGCCGATGATTTTTCACAAGCATATGATGACCTATTGCAGCAGAACAGTACTGATTATAAAGAGGTGAACCACCAGAATTTAAGCTCCGCCGACTTTACCGAATTTTTCCGCAATGGAAGATATGAGCAAGTGAGTTTTCCAAACCTACAGCTGTTTGATGAGGAAGGACTAATTGGACGTGCCGGCTCTTCTTCTTACGTACCTTCAATGGATACGCCAGGAGGAAAAGCATTTTTAGCTCTGCTGAAAGATATTTTTGCACGTTATCAGGAGAATGGAAAAGTAAGTTTTCAATACCACACGGAAGTTTATCTGGGTAAAGTCTGATCACAAAACCGCCTCATCTTTTTAAGGATAAGGCGGTTCTTTATCGGGAGCAATTAATGGTTAGTTTACATCAAACCAAAGTTTAGTGGTTAACAGATCAGCGCCCTGGTTGGCCACGGCGGCTTTATAGTTATCCGGGTTTCGCGATTGTTCTGTTCCCGGATAAACGAATCTTACAGGGATCTTACCATCTAAAGAACCTGCAGCTGCCGGGGTGAGTACCGGATAATCCAGTCTTCTCCATTCGGCAAAAGCTTCCAGTCCCTCTCCATACAAGGCAATCCACTTTTGGTTACCTATAGATTTCTTATAGTTGGCAGCATCATATTGTACGGCTGGTAATGCCTGGTAAGCAGCAATATCTGTACTTGATATACCATATTGAGACAAAGAGGCGGCTATGGCCTGAGCATAGAGTGTGGCAGCACTTTCTGCCGTAAAACCTCTTGCTGCCGCCTCTGCACGGTCAAACAATACCTCAGCGTAGCTGATGATCACAGCAGGTGCCGCAGGAGCGGTAAAGTAAGCTCCTATTTTTGAAGTCCTGGTTAAGCCTAATGCTGCTGCATCACCAGTTAACAAACCATTGGGAACCCCAGTATATAATTGTGTATCTACAGCTTTATTGGCATATATGGGTAAACGGGGATCATTTAATGCCGTCAGCTGATCAACGATCGTTTTACTGACCCTGTAATCATCCCTGGTATCAAACAGGTTGCTGATCGGGTTTTGATTTGGAGAAGCCTGGTATACCAGCTGAGCAGTTTCACTGTTAGTACTGATATAAGATCCGCCTTCAGTTTGTATGTCCGTAATAACCTGTGCAGCCAATTGCGGCTCACGATCAGCAATACGCAAGGCCACCCTCAAACGCAAAGAATTAGCGAATTTTTTCCAGCTAGCAATGTTGTTTGAATAGATCACATCCCCTGCAATTGCAGGCCCGGTGGCACTCAAAGCATCCTGTGCAGTTTTTAAATCAGCCAGTACCCCTAAATATACATCCCGCTGATGGTCATATTTTGGCAGCAGATACTGATCTATGTTTCCTGCCTGAGCATAAGGTACATCACCGTAAGCATCTGTGAGCAAAGTAAAAATCCACGACCGTAAAACTAGGGCTACCCCTTTATAATTTGGGTTCGACTGTGCATCTGCCAGTTTGATAATCTGATTGAGGTTAACAATGCCTTTGGCATAACCTATAGACCACAGGTCTTCAAAACTCGCATTGGTAACAATATACCTGTCGGGATCTGTATATTGAATTTTTGCCCAGTGCTGTACAAAAAGCAGGCTTGAATTCATGTTATTTGTTGAACCCCAGTACGTATCTGCTGTGGCTTTAATCGCAGCAGTTAATAGATAATCCGGTTGTGCTGTTTGAGAAGCATTAGGGTTCACATTGCTTTCATCCAGAGATTTCTTGCAGGAAACAACGCTAAGCAGCAGGATACCGGATAAGAATAGAGATATATAATTGATCTTCATGATGTTTAAAATTTAAGGTTAATGTTGAAACCGACAGTACGTACAGTTGGCAGTGTTAAATCTTCCAGCCCCTGTCCGTTACCCGTGTTAAAAGCTGTCTCAGGATCTATGTTAGGAACCTCTTTGTGAATGATCAGCAAGTTTCTTCCTACCAGGGAAACAGTGGCACTTTGCAGGCCGGTAGATTTTATCCACCGCTGTGGTAAAGTATAACCTAGTTTTACCTCTCTTAATTTTACATAAGTAGCATTGTAAACGAAGGCTTCATCTGCATTGTAAATGCCTTTATAATATTCCTGTGCAGGTATAATTGTACTATTTGCAGTACCATTGGCCAGTACGCCTTTAAAGATCATCCCGTCATCATAAACCGTTGCCCCGCCAGGAGCAATAGTACCGGCAGCAATTCTTACGGCTTTATTGGCACTGCTGTTTCCAGGATAATAATAACTTATCCCTCCGTTTTCTGTACCACGGCCAGCTAACGTTGTTGCCAGTACGCCGGTATAAGTTCCCGTCTGGTTGGTACCAGAAAAGATCTTACCGCCTACATGCGCATCTACCAGTACACTCAGGTTAATCCCTTTATAAGTAAAACTATTGGTGATCCCTCCTATCCAGTCTGGTGTGTATTTTCCCAGTACCTTTTTAGATGGGCTGATAGCTGGTGTGCCATCAGCACTTACGATGATATTACCTGATGCATCCCTGGCATAAGCCGTTCCGAAAATGGTACCGTAAGACTGCCCAACCGAGGCCAGCACCTGCACGGTTCCATCAGACCCCAGTACATAACTCTGAATGTTTCCGTAAAGAGATTTTACCCTGCTTTTGTTCGATGAAAAGTTGGTATTGATATCCCAGGTAAATTCTTTGGTTTTGATAGGCGTAAAACCTAATTGTGTCTCTAAACCTTTGTTGTTAATCGTACCGCCATTTACGAGTTTTGAGCTATATCCTGTTGCAGTACTTACATCAAGACTTAAGATCTGATTGATACTATTGGTGTTATATACACTAAAATCAAATCTTACCCTGTTTTTAAACAGACCCAATTCAAAACCTGCTTCTGTAGATTTAGTAGTCTCCGGTTTAAGATCGGCATTCAGATCTACCGCGTTTGCATATTGCTGCGGATTACTGTTGAAGGGTGCAATAAATCCGTAAGTGTTGATCAGCTGGTAAGGTGAGGCATCTTTACCTACTTTAGACCAGCCTCCGCGAAGTTTAGCGAAACTTAGCACATCACTTTTTATATCAAATAGTTCTGAAAGTATCAAACTTCCGTTTACAGATGGATAAAAGTAAGAGCGGTTGGCTGCGGGCAAAGTTGACGACCAGTCGTTCCTTGCAGTTACGTTTAAGTAAGCATAGTTTCTAAAACCCAGTTGTGCTGAACTGAATGCACTGTAGACCTTTTGTTTCGAATAAATATTAGAAGAGATTAGTGGATCTCTTGAATTACTCAACGTATACAGGCCGTTTACTGCCAGTTTAGGTGCTTTCTGATCATTTTCTTCAAAGGTGGTGGTACGGATATTCCCTCCCAATAATACGTCCAGATTAAAGTCCTGATTTAGTTTTTTAGTATAATCCAATCGGCCTTCGGTATTGTTCTCATTAAATGTATAGGTATCTTCCTCGTAAGAACCATAGGGCGTTCCATTGGTTCCATAAGCGATTTTGATCTTCCTGCGGTCGGTATAATTGTCATTTCCCGTTCTGAAATTTGCAGATAAACCGTCGATGATTTTATAGTTTAACTCTACATTACCGATTAAGCGGTCGCGCACCTGCCCTACTGTATTTTCATAGGCCATAAAGTATGGATTGCTGTAATAGTTGTTGTTCCAGTTGATCACATTTCCGCTGGCATCCCTGTAATTGCTTAACTGGGGAATATCTACCTGTCTGCCCGACCAGATAAATTGCAGCATGGTACTGGTAGCTCTTTTACCGCCAGATCCCGGTAAGTTATCTGCACTGCTGTTTACATAGTTGGCAAAAGCATTCAGCGTTAGCTTAGGGGTTATTTTATAACTTGAACTAAATAGAAAAGAGTTTTTTGACTGGGACGAATTAGGAACAACACCAGTTTGATCCAGGTTGTTATAAGACAGGCGGTAATCAAATTTATCTCCTGCACCAGAGAAAGAGATGCCGTTATTTAAGGTACGCCCGGTATTAAAAAAGTCGCGCACATTATCAGGATGGGCAACAAAAGGTACTGCCACACCACCAGAATAATACTGAGGGATCAATTGTCCGTTTAAACGCGGCCCCCAGCTTTCATCCACACCATCATTTACACCACCACCTTTACCATCTACATAGCTAAACTGACCATTGGAACCCTGACCATAGGAGTTCTGATAATCCGGCAGCGTTAATAAGGTAGAAAAGGTAGTATTTGAATTGATATTAATACCTACCCCTTTGCCGCTTTTACCTTTTTTAGTGGTGATCAATACGACACCGGCTGCTGCGCGGGAACCATACAGCGCCGCTGCATTGGGGCCTTTTAATACGCTCATCGATTCAATATCTTCAGAATTGATATCAGAAATAGTATTGGCAAAATCTCTTGAGCCGGCAGTACCCAGGTTTTGGGTATTGTCTACAGGAACACCATCAATCACAAATAATGGCTGGTTATTTCCAGAAATAGAGGTTTCTCCGCGGATGATTATTCTTGAAGAACCCATGTCGCCCTGACTATTGGTAATTTGCACACCGGCAACTTTACCTGCCAGTGCGTTGACCAGGTTAGATTCTTTGGCTTCGGAAATATCTGATGATTTCAGTTCCTGAACCGCATAACCTAATGATTTTTTCTCTTTAGTAATGTTTAACGCAGTAACGACTACTTCATTTAGTGCATTCTGTGTTTCTTCCAGTGCTACATTTAAATCAGCCGTTTCTCCGGTCACTTTAATTTCCTGCGTGGTATACCCCAGGTAAACGATACGAAGGATATCATTTGTTTTTGCATTGATACTGAACCGGCCATCGCCATTGGTCTGGGTTCCTCCTGATGAACCTTTAATCGTGATGCTGACGCCTGGAATGGGATGTCCGCCGGACTTTTCGGTGACCACACCGGATACTTTTAAAGACTGCGCTGAGGCAGATTGCAGGATAAAAAGGGACAAGACTATCCCTAGTACATGTTTGTACAATTTTAACATAATCGATTGGGTTGGTTATCCAATAGTTCACCTATGTCATCAGACCGATATTGAAATCAATGGCAGCCGGCCTGAATTTTTAGCATGAATGGGTAACAGTGAGAAAATTATTTATTTTTCCTAATTGGAATGGTGTTGCGCTGAACAACAACAGCAGATGGAATAGGGAAAATTGTTCATCTGCGGGGACCGGGCATTGAGATTGCGCTTTTTAACTTTTGTAAAATTTGATTCCATTAATTGCTCTTTTAATTGGTTTAAAATTCAATTAATCGTTTTGATCAACCCTTTCAGGAGGCTTTATCTTAAACAGAAATCTCTTGGAAACAAATGACAGCGAATTACTCTGTTGAGCGAATCTATCACTTATCTTTTCCGCAGATGCGGAGAGGAGTTAGCACCTTTTACTTTGATTTGTATAGGTTGCCAAGACTTCAAAGGGCCTTTCCCTCAGTCTTTCTGGATAAGTAAAAAATCAATGAACGTTTAATTGTTCTGCAAATATATAAATAATCTACTATTCCTATAGTATTTATTTAAAAAAGATGTTGGTACTGTCGAAAATGCATATGAAGATGGAGATAACAGGGATTATCCTTAACAAAGACTTGTTATTACGAACTAAATGATGACCAGCATCTATAAGGATATGAGTAGAAAAATGAATAAGCCCATGCAATTCAAGTTATTGCATGGGCTTTAGAAAAAAACAACTCTTAAGTTTTTTTTAAAATGGTAGTTTAAGGTACTCTTGTTACATCAGTTAGAATTGTGGTGATCGTATAAGTTCCTTTGGTCACAAAATAATTGATCGTAAATGTGGTATTACAATTCATACCTGTGTCAGTATGTTTGCCTGATACGCTATAATAATTAATCCCATTTGAAAATCCTGTAGGATAACTTTTGGAATCCGAAAAGATAGGAAATTGGGGAACCCCCGCAGGGTATTTAAACTCCAATGTTGTATCCGTTTTAACCACTGGATAATAAGGATCCCAGTCGGAGAAAGACGGGCGTCCTGGCCTGCCAGTAATTTCACCATTTTTAGGATTAAAATAATTCCCATTTTTATCCTTCCAAACGTAAACTATTTTGCTAACTCCGTCAGGATTGTGCGTGATTTTACAATTAAGGAGACTCGCAGGAAAAGTAGTAAAATTAAGAAACGCAGCATCAGAATGGTTATAAGCCAGGTATAGCAAAGTATCTGCAGTACTACCCACTATATTGATCTGACAGGCATTATTTAAAGTTTTTGTTCCCCTTACATTAGATACCTGGATATCAATATTATATTTCCCAAGAGGAACATACTTAGTGGCCTGGGTAAATTGAAGACGCCCCCCGATTGTATTGATACTAAATGGAGCAACAGTACTGTCTTTCAATTTTGTGTTGAGCAAAGCAATTGTTGAATCGGCATAGGTTACTGATCCTTTATATACCCTGATGGTATCAGGGGTTTTAAAAATACTGCTGGCATCTTTTCCTGTAGCCAAATCTCTAATGGCTAACAATACAACATTGATGGGCGTAGTAGAACCGTCAACGATTAAACCTCCGGATACAGTGGTATTACCTTGTGCAACGGTAAACGGATTGATGCTGTAAAAGATGTTATCACTAATAAACCCTGTCTCTACTTTTTTACAGCATAAAAAAAGGGCAATAGTAAATAAAAAAGATGCAACTAATACTATCTTATTTTTAAGCATAATTATTAATTTAAATGGTTAAGTAGATTTTAGTTAATGCGTTAATAGTGAATTATTATTGAATACATGTAAGGTAGTCCCCGTACTGGTTTGTATACCTGTAGTCTGACATGACAATACTACATCCACCGGGTCATCATCAGGGGCACCAGCAGAACCATCCAGTACACCATTAACTTTTACATACTGAAGCGTAAAATAATTAATAGCCAGGGCACTATTGGTGAGGTTTAAATATTCTATACTGGATATCTTTTTAATGGCACATGGAACTGATGAACCCATAATATTAGTATAAGGAACCGCAGTAAGACTAGCGCCATCCAGCGTAATCGTGTTACTAAAAATATACTGCTTAAATAACTTTGAGCTTACCGAATCAGTAAGCTGACTTAAACTAGTCACTCGTAAGGTGATCATCAGTTGATGAACATCAATATCCGTAAAGGCAAAAAAGGTTTTTGCACTATTTATGGTATCCTTTAACTTATAATGATCGATCAGGGTAATCACCGTATCAAACTGATGATATTGATTATTCTTCAAATAATCATAAGTAGATAAAGATGTAGTCGCTTTACTTACACCACCATCAGTGAGATATCCATCTTTTTTACAGGAGGGTAAACCAGCTATGATCAGCAATGATAGTAACATGGCGATATACAATTGATTTATTTTTTTCATGTCTGTGTCTTTAGGTGCTGTTAATTTACCCTGCCTGCCCAGAAAGCGGTTTGGGTAAGTTTAGAGTTTGTAATAAATAAGGTAGGATCGAGAGGCCAGTAGTATTTTCCTGCGGCAAACTCTGCAGGTGTAACATTATCCAATTGCTGAGTGTTCAGCAATCTTTCCAGCCTGATCAGATCAAAGGTTCTGTGACCTTCCAAAAACAGCTCCCTTCCACGCTCGTCAATCACGGCCTGAATCACATCATTACCGCTGATACCCGTTAAAGGTGCTGCATTTCTGGCGCTGCGAATCGTGTTGACCAATGACAGGGCCGTTACATCATCTCCTGATTTTGCCCAGACAGCTTCCGCTTTTAGGAGCTCAATATCTGCCAAACGAAAGATTACAATATTATTTAATGATACCTTAAGGGCCGCATTATTATTTATTGTTTGAAGATTGGTATACTTGATACATTCATAAAATGAGCTGGTACCATTAGCAAGATTAACAAATGAATTTTTAAGACGGACATCATTCGTATCAGTGTATAATTGGGTGATCAAGCCATTATTAATATGCCAGTCAGGTGTAGCATTGGAAAGATAAGGGCTGCTTAAGGTAGATGCGGCCAGCGTGAAGGTAACATTTGCCCAGCTACCTTCTGCCAGCGTATTCTGGGCAATTTCAAAAATACTCTCCTGTGATTGTCCTTTATAAATATCCATAAAGTTACCGGCACTCATCAAACTATAGGACCCTGAATTAATAACCGCGTCACAGGCCGTATTGCAGCCCTCATAATCACCCATCCAGGCATCAATGTGCGCTAGTAAAGCATATGCAGCACCCTTATCAGCACGAACAACCCTGTCTGTTGAAGAGTTATCTCTTACACTTAAATACTGTATGGCCAGATTTACATCCTGAATAGCTTGTTTTAATACTACAGCCTGTGCTGATCTTGGATAGGTCTGGTTTACCGTAGCTACTGTATTTTCTAAGACCAGCGGAACATCACCCCAAACCCTGCACATTGTAAAATAACTAAATGCCCTGGTAAAATAGGCTTCTCCCAAATAATGGTTTTTTCGGGCTACCTGATCGGCATCAGTAGCACCTGTAAAATCACTGACAGGCATCCCGTTAAGAAATGCTATACTACGGTTACTTTGTGCAATAGCCGTATAAAACGGTGTATATAAGCGCAATTTTAAAAGAGGATTATCAGTGGCGGTACCGGCAACAGCTGCACCCCAATTGAAAGAAATTACATTCTGATTAGGTGTAAGATCAGCAGAAGAAAATTCTCCTGAGGTAAGATCACCATACGAATAGTAGGCAATTGACGCGTTAAATGCAGCCCTGATCAGCGAATAACAAGCTGCGACTCCAGAATTCGCATCACCATCTGTTTTCCAGGTGGTGTTATCAGATGCAGTACTAACGGGCTCCTGATCAAGGAATTTTTTACAGGAGGTAAAGAGTACCCCTATGAGGGTTATATAGAGTAATATGTATTTTAGTTTCATTTTCCGTTTGTTTATTTTAACTGATTAGCCTATAATGACATGTTGATTCCAATGGTATATTTGGCTGCGGTAGGATAGATCACATTGGATGAACCTGTGGTTGGATCTACCAGTTCCGGATCAGCAATATCTTTTGCCTTTTTCCAGATAGCCAAATTGCTGCCCATACCATAAATATTTAACCGCTTAATGCCCAGCGATTTGATCCATTGATCTGGCAGATCGTAGCCCAGCGTTACATTTTTCAGCTTGATAAAACTACCATCTTCGACAAAGTAATCGGTACCAATATTCCAGGGATCAACACTCGGACCTGAGCTGCCATAGACCAGTCTCGGATATTTTGTCTGATCTCCTGGATTTTGATAAAACTGGTCCAGTGAGCTGACAAGAGTTGCAACACCTGCAGTAGCACCATAGCTACCAACAGTCTTGCTCCCATTCAGTGCATCAGATAAAGCACCATTCAGTATTTTTCTTCCTGCAATAAAAGAGGTAAAGAAACTTAGCGTTACCCGTTTATATTTGAAGGTACTGCCAAAACCTCCGCTAAGTTTAGGGTTAGGATTACCATCCGTATATTTATCATCATTTGTAATGTTATAATCGCCATTGAGATCCTTGTATTTTGGATCACCAGCATGCAGGGTGGCACCATAATATGTTTCCTTTTTGCCGGTAATTGGATCGGTAGGCACCTGAGCATCGGTTGCATATACACCATCGGTATGTAAAACCCTATAACTGAACAAAGGCTCTCCCAGGCTCAGTGTTTTGTAAAACCAGGGGTCACCAAACAAGAAGTCGCGGTTACCATCAGGTAATTTGGTGACCATATTACTGTTGTGGGCAATATTGAAATTGATATTCCACTGAAAGGCAGATTTTGGCCCCAAAACATTGATATTCATGGCGAACTCAAGTCCCTGATTACGGATATCTACATAGTTGCCAGAATAATACTGATAGCCGCTGGTAGCCTGCGCAGGCACATTATAAAAGAATACATCTTTAGAATCTTTCCGGTACCAGTCTACAGTTACACTTACGCGATTATTGAACAATTCCAGATCACCGCCAACGTCTACCTGCGGATCTTTTTCCCAGCGTACGCTATTGCTGGACTTTACACTAGTATTAAGAAAAGTAGTGCCATAATAATAGGGCGAAACCACAGTAGTTCCATTATAGGTGGAAACAGAGCCGCCTAATTTTCCATTGGGCAAAACAGTTCCATTGGTAGCGCCAAAATAACCAGCATCAGTAGTCAGTGACTGATATTTAGAGTACCACTGCCCCGGGTCTTTACCGGTAACGCCATAACTGGCTCTGAATTTCAAGAAGTTAACTATACTTTTTAATGGCTTAAAAAACGGCTCATCAGAGGTAATCCATCCCGCTGCTGCGGCAGGAAATGTTCCCCAGCGATACTCAGGACTATAAATTGAACTGGCATCTCTTCTAAAACTTGCTGTAAAAAGATATTTTCCAGCATAATCGTAGTTTAACCTGGCAAAATAAGACGCTGTGGTTTTACGCTGATAAACCGACTCTGCATTCAAATTGGTTCCGGCGGGAACAGTCTGGACAGTATTGATACCAGAAATATTAACCCCCGCAGCTGACTCCATGTCAAAAAAGTTCTCATAACTATAGAGCGAACCGCCTGCCGCTAAGGTAAACCGGCTTTTTCCAATCTCCTTGTTATACTGTAAGAAGTTTTCAAAGGACCAGTTTGGATTACTGTTATTGATATTATTAGCAGTATTCTGAACCCCATTAATTGCTGCAGGGGAGAAATAGGCATATTTATCTATGTAGTTCGATGATCCGTAGGTACTATTAATAGTCAAATTATGCGCCAGCGTGTCAGTTACATGTACAGAACCCTGGATACCGGTAATTCTATTGTCGTCATAATAATGTGTTTTCCCACTATAAACCGCTATCTGCTCGGGCGTTAATTGTATCAGCGAACTCGGGAAACTCCAGGAGTTAAATAACTCGGAGTTAGCACCACCAACACCATGGCTCTGTCTTTGTGAATTAATTAAGATATCGGCAGTAATATTCATTCCTTTTATCGGCTGAATAGTTAAATTTAAGTGCGGCGTGATTTTTTCAAGCCCATACCCATTGAGTACCCCCTGCTCATTGTAATGATTAACCGATAACCTATACGAGGTTGTACCAGTATACCCGGCAACGGAAATATCCTGACTATTTACTACCGCGTTTTTTCTGATCAGTAATCCCTGCCAGTCCACATTACTATTAAAGGCAGAATTAAGACTGTCTGTTAGCGCTGCAGGAATACCAGCGGCCTTATCTGCATACGAAAGCTGCTGCTCCAGCAAGCGCAGCTTTAAATTACGCTCTGCAGTTCCTGTAGAAACTTTGATAAAGTTAGGAGAAGTAGTTATCCCTGTATAAGCGGATACGGAGAT
>Ga0233344_1000092_pt1 | contig 17757 bp, 10 predicted proteins | sample GEONDECOMP281_FD_180697 | JGI IMG/M metagenome (GOLD analysis project Ga0233344, IMG submission 180697) | Leaf litter microbial communities from Shasta-Trinity National Forest, California, United States - GEON-DECOMP-281 | ecosystem: Environmental > Terrestrial > Plant litter > Unclassified...
CGTCTACGCAACTGATCTGTCATCTCATCTGTCCAATGAAATTAAATATAATACTGTAGCCACTCCAAATGGAGGACAATGGATGCTTACCCTGGCCGATGGTACAAATGTATGGCTCAACGCCACATCATCTATTACTTATCCAAGTTCTTTTAGTGGCAATGAAAGGGTAGTTAGCCTAACTGGTGAGGCATATTTTGAGGTGGCCAAAGATAAGGTGCATCCTTTTATCGTGAAAACTGATAAACAAGAGGTAAAGGTTTTAGGTACACACTTTAACATCAATAGTTATGAAAACGAACCTTATACCAAAACAACATTACTTGAAGGAAGTGTAGCGGTAAGCGAAAAGGAGAATGGAAATAAACTATTGCTAAGCCCCGGAGAGGCTGCCTTTAATAATGGCCGGTCATTGAAGATGCTGGTGGTCAATGCTGATGCTGATGTAAGCTGGAAGAATGGTTATTTTACCTTCAAAAAAGCTGATCTCAAAATGGTGATGCGGCAATTTTCCAGATGGTATAATGTCGAAATTGAATATGAGGGAAAGGTGCCTGATGTAGAGCTAACCGGAGATGTATATAGAAATGTAAATGCATCGCAGGCTTTAAAGATTCTTTCTTATTTTAATGTGCATTACAGAATGGAGACCCATAAAATTATTATTACCAATTAAATCAATTTTATTGATCAACGTAACCACAATTAACTAAATAATTTACGCTAAAAACAACTTGCATGAAAAGACCACTACGACAGAATAGATGATAGCATAGGGAGACAAAAAAACCGTGAAAGTGTTCTAGCACTTCCACGGCAAATATTTGGATTAATCCCATCCGCCAGAGGCGGAAATAAACCATTTCGAACAGCTTAAGTATTAACCCGAACAAAGCAAATATAATGAAATTTATTGCTACTAGCATTGCTGTGCCCTTAGGTGCCCAGCGTTATATCCAACAATTTATATTGGTAATGAAAATAACTACTTTTTTGCTGATGATAGGCCTGATGCAGGTAAGCGCTAAAGGATACAGCCAAATATCGCTGCATGAAAAGAATGCATCGTTGGAAAAAGTGTTTACGGAAATTAAGAAACAGACAAATTATGTTTTCCTTTATGATGAGCATCAGCTGAATTTAGCACCCTTGAGTATTGATATCAAAAATGCAACCTTAGAAACTACATTGGCAAAGCTATTTAAAGATCTGCCTGTAGAATACAGTATTGTCGAGAAAAATGTATTAGTTAAACCGAAGCAGAAGTCCATTCTGACTAAGATTAAAGCATATTTTGATGAAATTGATGTAAGGGGCCATGTGGTTGATAAAGATGGTAATCCTTTGGCGGGTGCCACCATTTCCTGGCCTCAGGTTAAAGGGATAATGACTACTGACTCCAATGGAGATTTCTTTATGCGGGGTGTGGATGAAAAGACCATTTTCGTGATTTCTTATGTAGGTTATTTACCAAGAAAGATAAAAGTAAAACCAGAGCTTGGAACAATTGAACTGGAACTGCTGGATTCCAAACTGGATGAAGTGCAGGTGATAGCTTATGGTACAAATACACGTAGATTTAGTGTAGGTTCTGCTGTTACTGTCACTGCTCAGGATATTGCCCAGCAGCCAGTTACAAATGTTTTGCTAGCTTTGGAAGGGCGTGTACCGGGTTTAACAGTTACGCCAAATGGTGGTGCACCAGGGGCATCGGCGAAGATACAGATCAGGGGACAAAATTCCCTTAATTCTAATATCAATAGCCAGTACAGAGCGTATGATCAGCCACTGTTTATTATTGACGGCGTGCCGTTTGCGCCACAAAATAACAAGATCAACATCTCGCAACGGTTTGGGTCCAACCCTGCATCTTCTATCAATAGCAGTACGGCTACGGCAGCAGACGGGATGAGTCCTTTTAATACCATTAATCCATCTGATATTGAAAGTATTACTGTCTTGAAAGATGCAGATGCGACCTCAATTTATGGTAGTCAGGGTTCTAACGGGGTCATACTGATTACCACAAAAAAGGGAAAAGCAGGACAAACTACATTGGATGCTCACGTTGACAGAGGTGTGAATTTTGTCGCCAGACCAATACAAATGCTCAATACCCAGCAATACCTGGATATGAGGCATGAAGCAATTAAAAATGACGGAATAACTGCAGATCAGGTAACGAGTGATTTATTTCCGGATCTTACAGTATATGACCAGAACAAATACACCAATTGGTACAAGCAATTTTTTGGTGGAACAGCTAGTACAACCAATGGTTATGCAACTTTAAAAGGTGGTTCAGACCACACAACTTTTATTGTAACTGGTGGATACTCGGATTCAAAATATAATTTTCCGGGAGATTTTGCAGATACCCGCTATAGCCTGCACAGTTCAGTGCATCATAGTGCCTTTAAAGATCGCCTTACTTTCGATTTTGGTACGGATTATAGTTATGATAAAAACAATTCTTCCGGCCAGCCGAATGCAGCCAATGCGTTTATTTCACCACCAAATTTACCCGATCTACTGGACGCTTCAGGCAACCTTGTGTGGAATTACAAAGGTTCATGGTTGTCACAATTGCAACAATATGCCTATTTAAAACAAACCAGCGACCTGCAATCTCATAGTTTGAATACTGTGTTAAATATTGGTTATAAAATTACAAAAGGTTTGCGCTTCAGTACCAATCTGGGATATAGCCGTTTTGATGTAGATGAGATTGATCAGTTGCCTACTTTGGCACAGTCACCCCAATACCGAAATGTGGCTACAGCAACATTTGGTACCAGCATTTTTCAAACCATCAGTATTGAACCCCAATTAGATTATCATTTGAATATCGGCAAAGGCGTTTTTAACGCGCTTTTAGGAGGCTCATATAAGAAAAACCTTTATGACAATACTGTGCTTACCGGTATCGGATATTCCAGCGATGCTTTGCTGGGATCAATTAATGGAGCCAATGAGGTTACCGCTTTAGATCAAAGTACAATTTATAAATATGCAGCAGCTTTTGGAAGGTTAAATTACGTGTATGACCAAAAATACATTGTTAGCTTAACAGGACGCAGGGACGGATCAAGCAATTTTGGACCTGACAGACAGTTTGGTGATTTTGGCTCTGCAGGTATGGGATGGATTTTTTCTGAAGAGAAGTTCTTTAAAAATACAATTCCGTTTATAGGTTATGCTAAACTTTCTGCTAGTTATGGTACAAGTGGAGGGGATGGAATTGCACCTTACCAATATCAATCCTTTTATCAGCCCAATACACAAGTGAATACTTTCCAGGGAGTAAGACCTTATAATCCAGTAAATTTATACAACCCGGATTACAACTGGAGCGTAAAAAAAACATTGAATTTAGGACTGGATGTTGGTTTGCTGGATAACCGGATCTTGCTGAATGGTACTTGGTACCAGAGCAGATCTGATAATCAGCTCACTAATTATGCATTGCCTTCTCAAACCGGATTTAGCAGTGTTTTACAAAACTTTAATGCAACAGTGCAAAACCGGGGCCTTGAATTTACGCTTACTTCAACGAATATTAAAGCTACTGATTTTAGTTGGACTACTAATTTTAATATCGCTTTTAACCGCAATAAATTGTTGGCTTTTCCCGGACTTGAAAGTTCTCCATATGCCTTGTATTATTCCATTGGTAAATCTACCAGTACTGTAATAGGCTACCGTTATAAGGATGTAAATCCAACTACAGGACTGTTTGAGTTTTATAAAGCAAACGGCGATGTAACCAGCAGTCCTGTTTATGGTGTTGCTTCACAGGGCGGGGATATGGTTCCTGTAGCCGATCTTCAGCCTAAGTTTACTGGTGGTTTTGGTAATACATTCAGATATAAAAACTTTAGCCTTACTGCCTTCTTTCAATTTGTGAAACAGACATCGGCTAATTATTTATCAGCTATCTATTCTGCGCAGTCCATGCCGGGCGGAATGGTTAATATTCCGGTAGCGGCGCTGAACCACTGGAGAAATCCTGGGGATATTTCAAATCTGGAAAGATTGAGTACTGCGTTGTTTACCTACGATGCCCAGGATGCTGCTTATAGTTTTACCCAATCATCCGGAGCTTATAGCGATGCTTCTTATATCAGGCTGAAAACTTTGTCGCTGGATTACCGGGTTCCTGATAAATATCTTGGAAAATCTGGTATGAAAAACCTGCGTGTGTACATCAACGCGCAAAATCTGCTCACCATTACAGGTTACCAGGTAGGTGACCCGCAATCTGCCGGTAGTTTATATAGTTTTCCTCTGCAACGTACTGTAGCAGGCGGTTTATCCTTTAATTTTTAAACAGGTAATGATGAAGAATCTTCAATATTTAACAAATACAAAAGTTGTTGCAGCCCTGGTTTTGCTTTGTATTATGGCCAGTTCCTGCAAAAAACTGATCGAAATACCCGCCAGTCCCCCAAGTCAGCTTTCATCCGCTCAGGTTTTTGCAGATAGTACCAATATAATAGGCGCAATTGCAGGAATTTATACCAATTTCGGGGTAACCACCGGTGGCGGCTTAATTACGAATTCGATGTTATACACTGGTCTATCCGGAGATGAAGTAACTACCGGTGCTTATGACGTTGGAGATGTTCAGTTTATGAACAATAGCTTAATCAGCAGCAATACCTATATATCAAAAATGTGGTCTGATGCATATTCGAATATTTACCAAGTAAATGCTTGTATCGCTGGGATAACCAGTGCCACAGCAATCAGTGCGGCATTAAAAAAGCAGTTGATCGGGGAGATTAAAGTAGTGCGAGCCTTGTATTATTTTAGGTTGGTAAACTTGTATGGTGGCGTACCTTTGGTGCTGTCTACTGATTATACAGCCACGGCAAAAATACCGAGGGCAACGGTTGACAATGTTTATCTGCAGATAACGACCGATTTAACAGATGCTGTTAAAGCGCTAAGTGTGAATTATCCTTCAGCCGGCCGGGCCAGGCCAAATATTTATGTAGCTAAGGCTTTACTGGCCAATGTGTATTTATACCGTGGTGATTGGCAAAATGCTGAGACGTTAACTACAGAGGTAATTAATTCTGGTGTTTATTCTCTGGAATCAGATTTAAATAACGTTTTTCTTGATGGAAGCAATGAAGCCATATGGCAGCTGCCGGCAAATGGGCAATATTCCCAAACTGCTGATGGACAATTTTTTGTACCCTATTCAGACGGTGTAGCATCTAGCTATCCTATCTCAGCATTTTTAAAAAGTGCCTTTGAACCTGGTGATCAGCGGCTACAAAAATGGATCGGTACATCACTGGTAGATGAAAATGGCGATGGAAACCTAACTGCCAGTTACTATCCGTACAAATATAAAAACCGTGATGCAGCAGTTACTCCTGCTGAAGATTATATGATGATCAGACTGGGAGAAGTTTATCTGATCCGTGCAGAGGCAAGAGCGCGGCTTAGTAAATTAGCAGAAGCCACTGCAGACGAGAATACGGTGAGAACGCGTGCAGGATTATCCGTCAGTACGGCGGCCAGTTCAACAGAAGTGCTTGCTTCCATTATGCATGAAAGGCAAACGGAACTTTTTTGCGAAGGTGCCAGCCGCTGGTTTGATTTAAAGAGATGGGCAACAATTGATGTGGTATTAGGTGCTGAAAAGCCCAACTGGAAATCTTCTTTCGCTTTATTTCCAATCCCTGTAGACCAGATTAGACTGAATCCTTTTCTTACGCAGAACCCGGGATATAATTAGAAAAAAAATTGATTTATTGGCTTTTGACCGGCATAATTATGCCGGTCCTGGGCTGACTATGCAATATATATTATGACAAACCATATTTTAAAAATCGAGCACCTTTCTCACAAATACAATAGCTCATGGGCCATCCATGATATTAACCTGGAGATTAACCACACTGGAATAGTAGGATTACTTGGTTCAAATGGTGCAGGGAAATCCACTACAATGAATATTATGTGCGGGGTGCTTAACCATACTGAAGGCTCCGTTCTCATCGATGGAATTGACATCAGAAAAGATCCTGTCGCTGCAAAGATGCGCATCGGGTTTTTACCTCAACATCCGCCATTATATCTAGACTTTACCGTTGACGAATATTTACATTACTGTGCTGCGCTGCGTTTGATTAATAAAAATAAAATCAAAGCCGCCGTCCAGGAAGCAAAAGAACGCTGTGGGGTTTCGCATTTTAGTAACCGGCTGATTAAAAATTTGTCTGGCGGATACCGGCAGCGAGTAGGTATTGCACAGGCAATTATCCATCATCCAAAATTAGTTGTGCTCGATGAACCTACCAACGGTCTGGATCCTAATCAGATTGCAGAAGTAAGGGCATTAATTAAAGACATTGCCACCGATAGGGCAGTAGTCTTTTCTTCTCATGTACTGTCAGAGATACAAGTGCTTTGCAATGATATCACCATGATAGAGGGGGGTGAAATTGTATTTGCAGATACCATGGATGCATTTAATAATTATGTAGAGCCGCATAGTGTGGTTGTACATCTGGAAAATGCACCGCCGGTAGAAAAAATAATGAAAATAAAAGGGATCACTGATGTGGAGGTTTTAACCGAGCGTCAGTACCGGGTCTTTTTTAATGGAGAGCAGGAAATAACAGAATTAATAGTGGAAGCCAGTGTGCAAAATGGATGGAAACTTAGAGAGATTAGCCTTGATAAAACATCGGTCGATGAAATATTTGCACAGTTATCTAACCAATCAAAATTTACTAAAAAACAAAAATGAGTATCTCTTTAAAAATTGCGAAAGCAGAGCTTCGTTCCCTGTTCTACTCCCCAATTGCCTGGTTCCTTACCCTGATCTTTATTTTTCAGAGTGCTTTTTCTTATACGTCTACATTAGAGGAAATTTTAACCAGGCAGCAGTTAGGTGGAAATTACCTGGAAATGGTTGGTTTTTTAACCAATAATGTTTTTGGTCTTCTGGGGGTTTTTGGTGATATGGTTAAAAAGGTTTTCCTCTATCTTCCACTGATAACGATGGGATTGATAAGCAGGGAAACTGGTAGTGGAACTATTAAGTTACTTTATTCATCACCCATCACCGTAAAGCAGATCGTACTGGGTAAGTTTATGGCCATGTTTGCCTATAGCTTGTTGCTGGTTCTGATACTTTCTATGTATGCAGCAAATAGTTTATGGGTGATAAAATCCGTAGGTATCGCAGCACTGTTATCAGGTTTGCTGGGGATATTTCTTTTACTGTGTACTTATTCTGCAATCGGGTTATTTATGTCGTGCTTAACCACCTATCAGGTTGTAGCTGCATTAAGCACATTGATTGTTTTTGGTTTTTTAAATCATATTGGTAACGTTTGGCAGGGTATCGATTTTATAAGAAATCTTACCTACTTCCTTTCTATATCTGGCAGAACAGACCATTTAGTTGTAGGGCTCATCAGCAGTAAAGATCTGATCTATTTTCTGGTGATCGCCGTGATGTTTCTTGCCTTTAGTGTATATACTTTGCAGGGCGACAGGTCATCTGTTTCTGGTACAAGAACTTTTTTTAAATATAGCGTTACAATCGCTATAGCACTGGTATTTGGTTATTTAAGCAATATTCCCCGTTTTATTGTATCCTATGATGCTACTGCGACAAAGGAATTTACATTGCATGCCAATACCCTGAAAATTATTAAGGCTCTTGGAGAGGAGCCCATTGAGATAACCTCCTATATTAACCTACTGGACCAGTTTATCTGGAACGGATTGCCAACACAACGTAATGCAGACCTTGACCGTTGGGAGCCATTTTTAAGGGCCAAGCACAACATCACTTTAAAGTATGTTTACTATTATGATTACCCTGGTAAGGAAGCAGAATTGCTGGAATACAATCCAGGTAAAACATTAAGGCAAATTGCGGAAAACGCTGCTAAATCGCACCATCTTAATTTCGATAATTTTAAATCTCCTGAAGAGATGAAAAAGATCGTAGATCTGCATGCAGAAAATAACAGGTACGTAATTCAGTTGAAGTACAAAGGAGAATCTACTTTTTTGAGATTATTTAATGATCAGCTGGTATTTCCTTCTGAAACAGAAATCGCTGCCGGACTGAAGCGTTTAACAGTTAAGCTACCTAAAATAGTTTTTGCTGAGAGCGAGTATGAACGTGGCCGGAGTCCTCAGGGAGAACGGGATTATGGGCTGCTGACCAATGGCATTAATATGAGGACGTCTTTAATTAACCAAGGTTTTGACACAGAAAGTATATCGCTCAAAAACCAGGAAATACCATTGGGTACCGAAGTTCTGGTGATCGCTGGTCCGAGGGCAGATTTTACTGCTAAAAGCAGGGAGAAAATTGAAAAATATATCAATAGCGGTGGTAATCTGCTCATTGCTGGCGAACCAGGAAAACAGACGGTAGTTAACCCCATAATTAAAAATCTGGGTGTACAACTGATGGATGGGCAGTTGGTAGAAAATGATAACCTTTTAAACGTTGGTAAACTGCAGTCAAACGGACCATCAATGGGAACAGTAGGTGTAAAAGGAGCAGCACAAAATAGCCAAACACTTGCTAATGATATAATTAAGACAACTTTAACTAGGGAAGCTACAAAAAGTAATTGGTATTTCGAAGAGCCTTATAAAAAAGGTAAGGTGATCTCTATGAAAGGAACAACAGCTTTATCTTATGAAAAAAACGGGAAATTTATAATGACTCCATTTTTAATTAGTGATCAACGGGTTAGCTGGCTTAAGAAAGGTAAACTCGTGCTTGATTCTGGAACGGTAATCTATTCAAAGACTGACGGTGACTTAAAAGGCAGCTTCATGACACTTCTGGCCTTAACAAGAAAAATTAACAATAAAGTGCAGCATATTGTAATATCCGGAAACGCAGACTTTTTGAGTAATGCTGGTTTGTACCGTCCAATGGATAGAGATCAGGCTAATAAAGAGATCGGTATAGGTTTGTTTAGTTGGTTTTCTGATGGTGAGTTTCCGGTTGATACCAGGCATACCCCAATGAAAGATGACCGTTTAAGTTTGAGCAGCAGTGGGTTAAATAGTTTAAAAATTATTTTTATGGGTGTATTGCCAGGAGTAGTCTTGCTATTCGCTAGTATATTTTTAATCAGGCGTAAAAGAAAATAAATTCATGTTATTTACTACAGATAAACAAACCCTTGACGACCTCAATATTTTTGGAAAACATTCCGGAGGATCTATTTATACTTTATTTAACCAGACTTGTACTCTTGGAGGGGCAGCTGTGTTAGAGGAAATGTTTCGCCATCCTTTAGCAGATACTGAAGCAATTAATACACGCAGCAAAAATATTCAGTTCTTCGCCGGCGTTGCTGCTTTTCCGTTCGATGCAGGTCTTTTTGACTTGGTAGAACAATATCTTGACCATAGGGACCAGCGAACAATACTAGACCATGGTGGTGATTCTCTAGTCAAGAAACTAGGTAGTCTGATAGCAGAAGATACCAATTATAAGTTTGTTTATAATGGTGTTAGGGCAGTATTTGTGATTGTAAATGGACTAAAGGAATTTTTAGCTATGATGCACCGCAAAGTAAATAACCCGCATGATGCAGAGGCGGCAGCTATTGTTGAGTTACTTGCGGGCCCGGTATTATCTTCCCTGCCATTGGGCACATCGAAAAGTAAATTATCCTATAGCCAGGTGGGGGATTTTGATGTAGTTTTAAGATTTCGTAACCGGGAATTGATCAAAAAGCTTTTGCATTATATCTATCAGCTTGATGTATATATTGCTATAGGAAAAACTGCCATAGAACAAAATTTTGTATTTCCCGTTGCTTTACCTGCAACAGCACATCAGTTGGCAGCAGAGGGATTATATCATCCGATGATGAAAAGTGCAGTGCCGAATTCTGTAAAACTTATCCCAGAGGGCAATGTCATATTTTTAACCGGAGCAAACATGGCCGGTAAATCAACCTTTATGAAGTCACTCGGTTCCGCCCTTTACCTGGCCCATATGGGATTTCCTGTAGCGGCAAAAAGCATGGAATTCTCCGTTCTGGATGGGATATACACCACCATTAACCTACCTGATAATTTAGGGATGGGCGCCAGCCATTTTTATGCGGAGGTATTGCGTATTAAAAAAATAGCAAAAGAGCTAAGCATCGGTAAAAACTTATTTGTAATTATTGATGAACTGTTTCGCGGAACCAATGTGAAAGATGCCTATGAAGCTACAGTGGCCATAACATCAGCATTTGCGAAAAAGAGAAGTTCCATGTTTGTGATTTCTACACATATTATTGAAGCTGGAGACAAGTTAAAAGAGCAATGCAGCAATATCCTCTTTTTTTATTTACCAACGCTGCTGGAGCACAATAAACCAGTTTATACCTATCGGCTTAAAGAAGGAATTAGTGCCGACCGGCATGGAATGATCATCATTAACAATGAGGGAATTCTGGATATTCTTAAAAGCAAAAAAACAAAGAAAGCATGAGTTTTATAGCAGATAAACAAACCCTGGACGATTTAAACTTACTGGGACAATTTAAAGCCAATTCGATTTATAGTCTTTTTAACCAGGTACATACTGCAGGTGCGGCAAAAAAGTTGGAAGCGATGTTCCGGTTTCCATTAACTGATGCGGTGGAAATTAATAAGCGCAGCAAACTATTTAATTATTTTGGGCAGCAGCATTTGACATTTCCTTTCTGGGAACAGCAATTTACCGTGGTAGATCATTACCTGCATGATAGCGCCGAAAACAATTTGCTATTTGTAGGATATAGTACCATGAAAAAGCAGGTACTGAGCCTGCTGATTGGCGACGACCAGTATAAAAATCTGCTAACAGGACTGGAGGCTACGATTACTGTGTTAAATACTTTAGCTGAGTTTATCTATAAACTCAGCAAAAATGATAACCCATATACTAAACAACTGCAGCAGGTGCAAGCAATTTTTGCAGAACCGCGGCTAATGAAACTTTTAGTTTTAAAGGAGGGTTCGTTCTCCTGGCTGAACGTGATTAAATATGATTACCTGTTACGATACCAGTTACAAAAGGAAATAAAAATGCTGATGGAGTTTGTTTATGACCTGGACGTTTATATCTCAGTAGGAAACATTGCCGAATCTAAAAACTTTGTTTACGCCGTGGCTTTACCTAAACCCGAAAATAGGGTACAGGCTGAAGAATTGAGGCACCCATGGCTGGATAATGCAGTTACCAATCCGGTTTCCCTTCACCAGGAAAGTAACGTTTTGTTTTTGACAGGAGCAAATATGGCAGGTAAATCTACCTTCATGAAAACTTTTGGAACTGCCATGTATCTTGCCCACATGGGATTTCCAATAGCTGGGAAATCGCTGGTATTCTCTGTCAAAGATGGAATTTACTCTTCTATCAATGTACCTGATAACTTAAATATGGGTTATAGTCATTTTTACGCTGAAGTATTACATGTAAAAAAAGTAGCCGAGGAAGTAAGCGATTGCAAGGATTTGTATGTGATTTTTGATGAGCTCTTTAAAGGTACTAATGTCAAAGACGCTTACGATGCTACACTCGCTGTCACCGAAGCCTTCGCGGAAAATAGAAACTGTTTTTTTATGATTTCCACGCACATCATTGAAGTAGGAGAAGTTTTGAGAGATAGATGTAAGCATATGCAATTTACTTATCTGCCTACAGTAATGGATGGAAATAAACCCAGGTATACCTATAAACTTCAGGAAGGAATTACAATTGACCGCCAGGGGATGATGATCATAGAAAATGAAGGAATACTAGAAATATTAAAGTGATTTCCTCAAAAAATAATTAGCAATTAACCTATAATATATAACAAAATGCAAAGAAAATTTAGTTGCAGAGGGATCTTCTTGGTCTTATCTTTTGTATCCCTTGCCTCTATAAGCACTGTGGCACAGCAATTACCACTAGATCCCGCGATAAGATCAGGAAGACTTCAGAATGGATTTACCTATTATATCCGCAGAAATACTACCGAAAAGGGACATGCCGTTTTGTACCTGGTTAATAAGGTAGGTTCAATTCTGGAAACAGATGAACAGCAGGGGCTAGCTCATTTTATGGAACATATGAGTTTTAACGGCACTACTCATTTCCCGGGAAACAAGCTGGTAGATTATCTTGAAAAAGCTGGTGTACGATTTGGTGCAGATTTAAATGCTTATACGGATTATGATGCTACGGTTTATCAATTGCCTATTCCGTTCGACCAACCAGAGCTGATTCAAAATGGCTTACAGATTATGCGTGACTGGGCGCAGGAGGCCTTACTGGAAAATACAGAGATTGATAAGGAGCGCGGAGTAGTGCTCGAGGAAAAGCGACTGCGTGAAGGGGCGCAAAAAAGAATGCAGGATCAGTATTTCTCTACGCTCCTGAATAACTCACGGTATGCCAGAAGAAGCCCGATAGGAACTACAGGGGTTTTGGTGAATTTTAAACCAGCAACGCTCCGATCATTTTATCATGATTGGTATAGACCAGATTTGCAATCGCTGATTGTGGTAGGTGATTTGGATGTAGATGACATAGAGAAGAAAATTAAAAACAAATTCTCCGATCTGAAAAATCCGGTCAATGAGAAAAAGAGGACCGAATATCAAATTGAATTACAGGGGATAAACCATTTCACCACAGTAACAGATAAAGAAAACCCAACTACTGTGGTACAGGTAATTATTAAACACCCGGAAAAGAAAAACAGTAGCACACAGGACTATCGTGATGGAATCGTACGAAGCTTGTTTAACCAAATGGCTGCTGCACGGTTTCAAGAAATAGCAAGGCAGCAAGACCCTGGATACTTGAGCGCAGGTATGGGTATCAATCATTTTATGGCAGATCTCGATGCTTTTAGTGCCTCTGTGACTACCAAACCAGAACAATTAGAAAAAAGCTTTAAATCTTTCTGGACTATCATTAGTAATATTAAAAAACAAGGTTTTACCGAATCTGAGTTAAGCAGGGCTAAAATGAACTTAAGTGCGGGAATAAACGGATCGCTGGATGAGCGTGATAAAATACCATCAAGCCAATATGCCCAAGAGTATACGCGTTATATTTTAGAGGGAGATTCAAGTCCTGGAATACAAGAAGAAGCTGATTTGGTACATGAGTTTCTACCCGGAATTGCTTTACAAGATCTTAATCAACTTGCCCAGCAATATATCACTGCAACAAACAGAGATATCATCATCATGGGTACAGATGCAGAAAAATTAGCAATGCCGGATGAAAAAACAATGAACTCCTGGATAGCGCAGGTGGAGGGAAGTAGTAGTTTAATTTATCAAGATGAGCTCAGCAATAAGCCTTTAATGAATGTTTTACCTATTCAGGGAAAGATTATTTCGGCGGAGAAAATGGAAAAACTGGGATTAACCATATGGAAATTGAGCAATGGAGTAACCGTAATTCTAAAGCCAACAGCCTTTAAAAATGATGAGATCAATTTTACTGCTTTTAGTGCGGGTGGTACCTCACTGTATTCCAATGAAGATTATCAATCAGCAGCAAATGCTGCAGCAATTGTTGCTGGTGGGGGTTTAGGGAAGCTGGATCCTGCTCAAATGAGAAATACACTCAATGGTAAATTGGCCAGTGTGAGTCCATTTATAGCAGAACGTACAGAAGGTATTTCGGGAAGTACAACACATAAAGATCTGGAGACCGCATTTCAACTGACCTACTTATATTTTACGGAGCCCAGAAAAGATAGTCTGGTGTTTAATACCAATATAATCAGATCTAAAGCTATGCTGGCAAATGTAATCAGTACTCCTGAAAAGGCATTTGCCGACACCATCAATAAAGTTTTAAACCAGGGTAATGTGAGAAGGAGCGGACCTTCTCTAGCTAAACTTACTCAATTAGACTTGAACAGGGCTTTTGAAATTTATAAAGAGCGTTTTGGCGATGCATCTGGTTTTACTTTTATTTTTACAGGTAGTTTTGAACTGCTAAAGATCAAAGCTTTAGTAGAAAAATACCTGGCTTCGCTGCCTGCTTCTCATCAGAAAGAAAAAGCTAAAGACCTGAATATAGAAATTCCCACTGGTGTAATAAGTAAAACTATTTATAGCGGTACGGAAGATAAAGCAACTGTAGAACTAGTGATGAGTGGTAATTACATTTATAATTCTGGAAATAACCTGCTGCTAAAAGCAGTAAAAGAAATCATTGAATTTCGATTAGTAGATCGGTTAAGAGAAACAGAGGGCGGAGTATATACACCAACTGTGCAATTAAGTCTCAATAAAGAACCGAAGTCTAACTACGCATTTACCATCCGGTTTGGCTGTTCACCAGCAAACGTGGAGAAGCTGATTGCGGCTACGGGCGAGGAAATAAATAAGCTTAAAAACGATGGACCGCAAGCGAGCGACCTGGATAAATTTAAAGCTGAAGAAAAGGTAGTTTTAAAAAGCAGTTTAGAAACAAACGATTTCTGGATCAGTTATTTAAATGCAAAATATGTAAATGGAGAAGATCCGGAAGATATATTGAGTTATGGGCAAAGATTGGAACGATTGACGAATGGAACTATACAGAAGGCGATAGCTAATTATTTGAACAATGATAATTATATCAGGTTTGTGCTACTTCCAACTACAAAATAAGCACGCAACAAATATCTTTAAATAGTGATAATGTTTTTTTTAGTAATAGTTAATAATGAAAGCATGAACGGATGGATGTCCGCCATGCTTTTTTTTATGTTTACAGGTTTAGTTTAAACATGTTTTATATTTAGAACTTGTTGATATTTCTAAGAGGGCATCTCGTTTGAAAGAGCTTAATAGAAATAATTTGTTTTGATCCACATTTGTACCGAGAACCTTACAATTATCTGTAAATCAATAAGTCTTATGTTCTGTATTGGTAAATAATACTTTAAATGATTGATAATCAGGTATTTGTGTGGTGTATAGGAAATGAAGAATTTCATTTTAAGGAATTAAACTTTTGTAAATTAATATATTAATAAATGGCTTTGCATGTGTTTGTTCCTTTTGCAAAGTAGTTTTCGCACTAGAATCTTCTTCTAGGCGATCTTTTTTCAACGTATTTGTCGGCTATGTGTCCAATTTCTTGATGTGTTAAAATTGGATGCTTTACTAAACATTTTTTAAGTTCATCTTTTTTCCAAGTACAATCTTCTGCCGTCTTTATAACCTGGTATTTTGCCTCTACAAACTTTTGAATAGATGTTAGGCTTAGATAAACGTAAGAATTCTGCAGCTTTACCAACGTCTAAAAGTTCAATTGATCTTTATTATCATTAAATGATAATAACTTCTCTATCTCTCAATTGTTCTTGTATTAAAAAGGCTGCTTCTGGGAGCTGTTCGAAGATTAGTTTTTGCATATGAAATAATATTTTTGGGACTCTAATAATCGAATATACTACATAAGATAAATGTTCATTTTTTTCGGATAGCGTTTTAGCCATTTTTTCTGTATTTTAGTTTTTAATTCCGTAAAGACGCTCTCATCATTACTAGCTTCGAGGAATTGACAATAGTATTTAATCAAGTATGAAAGAAACTAGTATCCGATTATCGATGCTTTAGAGCATCCAATTTACTTTGATATTTTATAGGATTTAATTTGATATGCTCAAGAAATAATTCAAATATTTAATGAAGTCATCACATTAAACACTATATCATCCTTACCTTACTAATACTATGAAAATATTATTTATTTTTAATTCATTATGAGTATAAACAACCCTATTGAGGGAGATCACCAATCTCGATCACACTTTGTTAGGCAAATTGTGCAGCAAACAGACGGGGCAAGTATGGAGCACTCGATATCCAATAGAGGTATTCCAAAGAAGATTGTACAGTTTTGGATGATTTGAATCAACTGCCTGTTGATGTTGAAGAATGTATTGAGACATGGAAGGAGGTAGAAAAATGGGGTGTAGAGAGAATTCTCTTCGATAAGCAAAAAGCAAGGGATTTTATTCAACAAAAACTTGGGTTAAGGTACCTGCTGGCATATGACAATTGTTACCATCCCGCAATGCAGTCAGACTACTTTCGACTATGTTACATATTTGTTGAAGGTGGTTGTTATATAGATGTGGATGACGTGTATAGTGGAATTCAATTTGAGCACCTTTTTAATGATGACCGTTTAAAAATACAACCCTTATGTTATGATATTTCTTCCGATTCTATGGTGCCACCAAAGATTTTTACAGAGAAAGGGGTAGATGAAACATGCTGGATTTTTTATTTCAATAACAATCCATTAATTGCTGGCAGCAGGCATCCCTTAATAGAACATGCACTATCACAGGCTACCTTTTCTCTTGAACTACTAATGAACAATCTGCCAGAAATACAATCAACAACAGGTCCTGGAAATCTTACAAAATCAATATTTGATGCAATAACAGAAAATAACCAACTGGAAATAGGACTGCTCGTGCTTTGTGATTGGGAAGATACTGCAAAGACCAAGTGGGAACTTAGCTATAGAAATGATAGCAGAAACTGGCGACTTTCAAACAGCCAATTTTATAAATAATAATAAGACAAGAAACATCATCTATGAAAAAAGCCGCTCTCTTGTCTATACCTTCAAAATTTGTCTTTCGTCTTGTCTTAAGATGTCTTAGATTTCTACCTAAGAAAAGATGCCTCGCATTTAATACCATTGTTGAGTTAGATCAACCTAGGATTCAGCATATTTATGTCATTAACTTGAAACGCCAACCAGATCGTTTGGGGGATATGAAAAACGAGTTATGTAATATATTAGATTCTACCGGAGGTGAGCTTTGGAATCTCGTGGAGCGTTATGAAGCCATTGATGCCAAATTTTTTTTACATGATCTAGTAAGAAATGCAGATGTAGATCCCATTTATACACTTAGTGAGCAACTCTTTGTTGAACCACAACCTTTAGCTATGCCAACACTAATGGAACTTGATGCTCCGATTCGGATGAGCAGGCCCGAGATTGCAGTTGCGGAATCACATATAGGAGTTTGGAGACAGTTAGCTGCAAGTAGCTTGGAATACGTACTAATCCTTGAAGATGATGTGTGGTTTCGACCTGGATTTTCGCAAGATTTAAACAAAGCATGGGCTGAAATCATAGAAGAAAGTGGCAATGATTATAAGTTTGATATTCTTTATCTTTCATATGAGGAAGTAAAGCATGGTGCACCCAAAACTTTCCTTTCGCAAATGATATTCCAACCTGAACGCGGACTGTGGAATCTTTCTGGTTACGTGATTTCAAGAAGGGGTGCCGAAAAATTACTCAGACTCCTTCCTTGTAAAGGTCCAGTCGATCTCTGGTTAAACCATCAATTCAAATATCTCAATGTTCTTGCTATCAAAAGATCAGTTATCAATCAACGTCCCGATCTAAATTCCACTAATGCATATTCAATACTTCCTTCGCTGACGAGAATTGGTGCAATAAACAGTGAAGCTGCGGCTTTGTTTCATGCTGATCCAACCGAATTCCCTGTCTTTGTCTTCGGACCCAAACATTCTGGTTTGACTTCAATAGCAATGGGGCGTTCAATGCTTGGATATAGGTGCTGCAACGACTTGGAAATGCTTCCAAAATCTGAAATGGAGATGTTGTTCTCTGGTAAAGCGAATAGGATTTTTAGCGCTTATGTTAACATTATGTGCTTGACAAATGAAATCGGAGTGATAAAAGCAAATTATCCTAGGGCTAAATTCTTAATT
>Ga0233344_1000093_pt1 | contig 17678 bp, 9 predicted proteins | sample GEONDECOMP281_FD_180697 | JGI IMG/M metagenome (GOLD analysis project Ga0233344, IMG submission 180697) | Leaf litter microbial communities from Shasta-Trinity National Forest, California, United States - GEON-DECOMP-281 | ecosystem: Environmental > Terrestrial > Plant litter > Unclassified...
CGCAGATGCTATAATTAATACAGCAAGTGTTGCCGATCCCTTTCTGATCGATACCTTAATTCAAGCCCTTAAAGGAACGGGGAAAACCTTAATCCATACCTCAGGATCAAGCATTTTAGGTACAAAAGATCTGGGGGAAAGCAGTGATTTTATTTATACGGAGGATTATCCTTTAACCCCGCGATTTGAAAAAACGCTGTGGGTAGCGATCAATAACCAGGTTTTGCTTACCGCTAAACAGGGTATACGTGCTATGGTCATTGTTCCTGCAATGGTTTATGGGGAAGGGTTAGGATTGCGTAAAGAGAGTATCCAGCTGCCTTTCCTTTGGAGTTTAGCAGAAGAAAAAGGGATGGGAGTACATGTGGAGAAGGGAGAAAACAGATGGTCGAATGTTCACGTTAAAGATTTAGCAGAATTATATATTCAGATGATGGAAAAAGCGGCTTCCGGATCTTATTTTTATGCAGAGAATGGCGAAGCTAGTTTAAAAGATATTGCAAAAGCGATCAGTATAGCCATGGGAAAAGGAGAGCGCACAATATCTGTTCCTATTGATGAAGCCATTGCCTATTTTAAAAATGCTGATCTGGTTCATTTTGGGCTGGCGTCGAGCAGCAGGTGCACTGCTGATAAAGCGCGTAAGTTATTGGATTGGCAGCCTCAGTATTCTTCTATTTTTGAGCATGTTATGCCGCGGGAATCTGCAGGAGTAAGAGATCTTGGTTTTTAAGTTTTAACTGAAATAGTAATACATGAATTCTAACCATAAGGGCATTCCTACATTTACAACAAAGACATTTAAGGAAAATTATTTCCAGCGCACTGCTGAGCGTGCTGTAGCAGCAAATTCACTATGTTCAGCTACTGGCCATTTTGAAATACACCGCAGAGATGATTACCGTTATTTATGCAAGGAAGTGATCCCTTCTAACCGGCTAGATTTTTTTATGGTCAACCTGGTTACCGGTGGGGAAGGGATCAAGGCCTTAGGTACCAAAGAATATTATGTAAAAAGAGGAATGCTTTGCTTTGAATCGCCAGGAAAAATTACTTCCTGGCAGGCCAAAGCTGATAATCATACCGGCTATTTTTGCTTGTTCCATGCTAACTTCTTTCAGCAAAATTCGCAGGTTCCTGATATGCTCACCAACTATCCCTTTTTTCAGCTGGATGGGTGTTCTGCAATACAGCTTGATGAAGAGCAACTTGAATATTTCGACAGTTTATTTAAAGAGATAGAAAGTGAATATGAATCAGAGAGTCCTTATAAAGCTGATATCATCAGGGCATTTATTACAATCGTGCTAAAAAAAGCCCAGGGTCTGTATATCTCTGGTAAATATCAGGCTCCATTGGTCAATAGTAATGCGGGGCTTCGCTTAACTAAGGCCTTTACACAACTTTTTGAAAAGGATTTGGAAGAAGTTAAATTGACTAAGCAGGTATCCCTGAAAAGCCTGGGCAGTTATGCCGAGCTTTTAAATGTTTCAAAGAACCACCTAATCAATACTGTTAAGTCTGTTTCGGGAAAACCACCGGGATTACTGATTCATGAGCGTACTGTTAAAGAGGTTTGCCAGCTGCTGGTGCATACACAGCTCAGTATTGCCGAAATATGTTACTTGTTTAATTTTGAGAATCCTTCTTATTTTACACGGTTTTTTAAACGTTATATGGATATGACGCCGTCACAATACCGCGAAAAAGAACGGCAGGTTATTCTTTAGCTGGAAAACTTATGTGTTGCTTGAAAATACATATTCATTTAACGGATAGTCTTTCCTTTATAACCTAGGAGAGAAAATCACTTTGTGCCGACGAAGCAGGCAGACATATCAGTAAGATCCAATTACTGCAGATGATCCGTGTGATTGAATTCCAGAAAGAAAAGCAGTGCAGTAGAACAAGGAAAACAACGCCGGTTTTAGAACAGTAACTGATAAGAAATATAAATCTAAAATTTGTAGAAAAGGGTATGACTACTTATTTTTATGGTAACCGAGTCGGTCTTGATGCAGTCAGCAGACACAAATTGATTACAAAGTATTATGAACAGTCTTTGCAAGAAAATATCCTTCTGCGAGAAGAGTTCAAACAATTGCGTCTTTTCAATAAGTAACTACTCGATCACTTAGGGTAGCTGCCTAATTTTATATTTAATGTGCTATAAATCAGTAATTTAAAACTATGAAATCAAAGAAAGATGACAATTTAATTCGAATTTTTTTAGCATCTTCTAATGAACTGAAACACGAAAGAGAACAGTTTGAAAATTTCATATCGAGAATAAATACGTTATGGCAATGGAGTGATAAACCAATGCTAGAGCTCAACATATGGGAAACCGCATCGGATACCATCTCCTTTACACGTACGCAAGATGAGTATAATAAAATTATTAAAACTGTTGACATTTTTGTTTTGATCTTTTGGTCAAAAATGGGCAAATATAGCTGCGAAGAATTTGATCTGGCCAATGAACTTTTTCATAAATCCAATAAACCTTTAATTATTGTTTATCAGAAAAACAATCCCTATCCAGAACAAAGTGTAAATCAATTTTTAGAAAGATTCCGCGAGCCTGGCAAAGAATATTTTCATGTCAAATTTGATTTGTATGCTGAACTGGAAAACAGTTTTAGAAAAGAATTGGATATATATATATCAACTAATCTGTTTTATATACCAGATATAGGGAAGAAAAACCGAATTGAATTACTTCATGGGCTTAAGCGACGTTATGAAAAGAGATTGAAAAAAAAAATGGATACGGAACTTAAATTCAAATTGGATTTGAAACTTAGTTACACCAATCATGGAACCGATGAAAACTATATAAAAAAGTATTATGTAAATGATTACAAAATAGGCAAGACCGATGGGTTCGGCCAGTTATTTTATCAGTTTGAAAAGCGATTTAAAAGGTTATTAATTTTAGGAGAACCCGGTGCAGGTAAAACCGTAATGCTTTTGGAATTTGCATTGCTGTTGATTGATAAAGCCTTATCCAATTTTAATTACCCAACTCCGATTATTTTGAATCTGGCAACATGGAGAAATGAATATAAACATTTCGAAACCTGGCTGGAGGTGAACATGGTATATGCAGGAGGAGAATATGGAACATCAAAGAAATATGCAGCTGAACTTATGAAAGGAAAAAATCTTTTACTTTTATTGGATGGTTTGGATGAAATACCAGAAGATGATAGAAATTCATGTCTGGTTGAATTGCAGAAATTTATCATTAAGCAAGAGAATTCTCAGGCAAATAGTGATTTTCCACAATTGATAATTTGTTCAAGAATCAATGAATATGCAAGTATGTTTATAGATGCACCAGTAAGGGCCAGTCTGAAAATTGAGTCCTTAAACTCTGAGTCTATTAAAACAGCTTTAAGAAGTTTAATTAAAGATGAACAGAATTCAGCGGCCAAAATCCTGTTAGGAGAAATTGAAAGTGATGGGAAAATTGTTGATCAGCTGGATACTGCCTTCAAAACACATCTTGCTTTAAGTCTGGCACATGATTTTGATTTTTCAGATTTGAGTATTAAAAAGCTTGTCGATGCTTATATACTTAAAGAATTATCTGGATTACAATTTACCGAAGAGGTAAAAGCAAAACAATATTTGCAATTCTTATCTTCTAAACTCTCCATGGTTAAGCAGGGGATCACTTTCGAATTATCTGATATGCAACCAAGCTGGCTAAGATATCCTTTTTTTTATAAATTATTAGTTTCATTTTTGTTAAGTCTCATTGTGTCAGTGTTTCTTGGATTTTTTATCATGCAGATTTCAAGTAAACACACAACCGATAATTTTCTTAAAATTTCAGGATTGTGCTTCCTGATCATTTTAATAACAGAATTTATCACTTTTAAAAAAAATAATCTTATAAAGTTTTCAGAACAGCGTGTTTTTAATCCCAGAGGGTTTTTTCTGGGAAACTATTTGAAAATCATTTTCAAAAAAATAAAAATGACATCTTTTATTTCATCAATTGTATCATTATTGTTCTTGATGGTGATGTCTTTTTTTGATAGATCTATTTTTTTAAAGACGAGTCTTCCAATAATACTGTTATGCACTGTGATTTTTTCACTTTTTTTAGGTGGTATAACTAGCTTTTATATAATCCAATATAGTTTGTTGCCAATATTGGTATCTCAATTCTTTAATTTCAAGAGGTTCCCCGTTATAAAAAATCCTTATCAAAGATTAACAGCGTCTTTTATATTTAACTCCGTCATAATCTTTTGCATTGCAGAAACGTTACTTTTCTTTTTACTTATGTTTCACCCTGAAGTTATTTTAGGTAATCATTTTTTTGCATTTCTATATTTCTCCTTATGGATCTTGCTCTACGTAGTGGTGAATGTATTTATTATCAGCCCTTTATTTAAACACTTCATTCTTCGGTTCATCTTAGTTTGCAGAGGTAAAATCCCGCTTCGTTACAGTAGTTTTTTAAATGAAGTTTCTAGATCTGGAATCATGGAAAAAGAAGGTGGTCAATGGCGATTTAAACATCAAATTATTCAGGATAGGTTAAAATAGGCCTTTTTCCTGGAAAAAATTGGGGAAATTTTGTACCAGAACTTGAAAGAATGCTATCGGGCCTGATACATAAAAGGCTGTATCCCGAGGTAGGATACAGCCTTAATTAATCATTTAAAAACTTAGTGGTTAGTTCTATTTTTTTGTCCAGACGTTATTGGATGGGTTAAAATCTGGCAATACGTTATCAGGGTCATAAGTAACAGATTCAATTTCTTCTGTGGAAGGATATTTAAACTTCCAATAGGTATTGCGCTCCCAGATCTCTGCAGGTAATTTAATGCGGTCAGTTTTTCCGCTTTTGGTCTTCACTTCTAAAATTACCGGCATTGCCATTTTCTCCAGGTTATCCAGGGTAATTATTGCACCTTTTGAAGGGTCATCGTCAACATATTTTACTTCACGTACTGCAACATCCAATCTCCAGTTGTTAACAAACCATCCTCTCCAAAACCATTGTAAGCTTTCACCTGCTGCATTCTCCATGGTGCGGAAAAAGTCGTCCGGTGTTGGGTGTTTAAATGCCCATCTGTTAATATAAGTAGCAAAGGCAAAGTCAAAACGCTCAGGGCCTAAGATCTGCTCACGTAACAGAACCAGTCCTGCACTTGGCTTGCTGTATAAAAGGGTACCGTTATTTCTCTCTTTCAGATTTTCCGGATTACTCAATATAGGTTCCAGACCTGGCAAGGTAAAACTATCACCAGTTTTGTGCATATCCTTAGGCCTGGTGTTTTTATATTCACCATTGTTAAAATTATCAGTAGATAAGGTATTGATAAAAGTATTAAAACCTTCATCCATCCAGCCATATACACGTTCATTTGATCCAACGATCATTGGGAACCAGGTATGTCCAAATTCATGGTCATTTACGCCCCATAAACCACGGCCACCAGCTTTAGCACCGCAGAATACAATACCGGGATATTCCATTCCTCCGGGCGTTCCTGCAACTGCTGTGGCAGCAGGATAAGGATACTCAAACCATTTACCAGAATTATATTCAATTGATTTTTTTACGTACTCAGTAGAGCGTCCCCATTTATCCGTACCATCACTTTCTACCGGATAAGCAGAAATGGCTACAGATTTCTTTCCGCCAGGCAGGATCATCTTAGCGGCATCAATAATAAAGGCTGAGGAAGCCCCCCAGGAAGCATCACGGGCATTTTTAATGATAAAATGCCAGGTTAAGTCGGTTTTTCCTGCAGGACGGGACTGCGGATCGGTTACCTCAGCAGCAGAGCGTATGATGACAGTTTTTTCACTTTGTACCGCTTGTGCCCATCGTTTTTGCTGTGCTGGTGTATATACTTCTGCCGGGTTTTGCAATTCTCCGGAGCATACCACGATATCTTTTGCAGGTGCGGTGATCTTGATATCAAAATCTCCATACTCTAAATAGAATTCACTTGGCCCGGTATAAGGCAAGGTATTCCATCCGTTGATATCATCAAACACACACATGCGCGGATACCATTGTGCTACGGTAAATATTTTACCATTCTTGGTTTGCATAATACCCATACGGTCCGAACCATATTCCGGAGAGATGAAGGAGTATTCTATTTTCAGCTTTAAAACCCCACCGGCAGCAGTTACTTCTTTAGGTAAGAAGACCTGCATACGGGTATCATTGATCAAAAACTTAACGTCTGCAGCGGCACCTTTCGGACCACTTAATAATTTAACGGATTTGATCTTATAACCTGCATCAAATACTTGTCCGTGTCCTGCATTACGGCTGCCTACCAGGGGTACAATCTGGCTGCCTCTGGAATCTTGCTTAAACAAGTTCTGATCAAGCTGCATCCAGATGAAACCTAATTTTAACGGACTGTTATTGGTATAGGTTAAAACTTCGGTACCTGTTATCTCATTGGTTTCATCATTTAAGCTGGCTGCCAATTGGTAATCTGCACGGTTCTGCCAGTATTTTGGTCCTGGTTCGCCGGTTGCAGCCCTATACTCCGTTCCATTTTTAGTATAAAAGAAGGGGGCAAATGCATCATGGTAATCATATTTTGTTGCTGGTGCATTCGGGTCTGGTACTTCTACCGGTCGCCGTGGCCTGCTATCTGCTGCAGGGGCAGCCGGAGGCGTAGTAACCTGCGCAGAAACAAGGTTACTACTTGCCAGAAATGCCAGTGAGAGGGTGGTAATTATAGTTTTCTTCATTTTTATTAATCTATTCACAATAATAATGTAAAAAAAGGCAGGGAGAAGGCGCGTAAATAGATTGTTACGCTGCTAAACACCCGAAACTTAAATTAATCTTATCGTTCAGCAAATAAATTACACCGGCCTGTCTGCTTTATTCACGCCAAAGGTTTTAGAAGGGGTATTACCCATGTAAAAAGTCATCTGTCCGCCTTTGATTAAATCGCTGTGTTTGATGTACGATTTAGTATAAGGCTTGCCATTGAAGGTGATCTTTTGTACATAGATATTTGCCTTGCTCTGGTTCTCTACAGTAATGGTAAACTTTTTGGTGCCCAGGCTAATCGTCGCTTTATCCATCATTGGAGAGCCGATTACATAAATGCCGCCCATTGGGTTTGCAGCATAGAAACCCATCGAGGATAATACATACCAGGCGCTCATTTGCCCGGCATCCTCATTACCCACTATGCCGTCTTTTTCGGTCGTGTAAAACTTGTCCATTACTTCTTTTACCACTTCTGCAGTTCTCCATGGTTTACCCACGTAATTGTACAGATAGGCTATATGGTGACTAGGTTCATCCCCATGTGCATACTGGCCAATCAGTCCGGTCACATCATTTGAAATACCGTTCATCTTAGACGACATCGTGAAAAAGGTGTTTAATTTTGCAGTGAAGGCCTGCTCGCCGCCATTTAACTTAATCAGACCTGTGGGGTCTTGCGGAGCCAGCCAGGTATATTGCCAGCCATTACCTTCAGTAAAATCACCTCCCGGTGTAATATTGATAGGGTCATAAGGAGTCTTAAAATCTCCGTTAGCCAGTCTGCCCACAAAATGCCCTTCTTTGGGATTATAGTATTTTTCATACAACTTTGCCCTTTTAGCAAAATAAACAGCATCATCCTTTTTACCCAATTTGGCAGCCATCTTTGCAATGCCCCAATCGGCGATAGCATATTCTAATCCCCAGGATACAGATTCAACTTTCATACTGTCGGCCGGAATATAACTCAGTTTCTTTACAAACTGAATTCCTTTTTCACCCATCATCGCTGTGTTCCTGATCGCCTGGTAAGCAGGTTCTACATCTGATGGAGCTACCAGCCCTTTTAAATAAGCATCGGTAATTACCGGTATAGACGGATAGCCGACCATACATTCTGTTTCACTTCCCTGAAGGGGCCACATCGGCAATTTACCCTGCTGTTGATAGATGGATAAAAGGCTGTGCACCATGTCTTTTACCTTTAAAGGCTCTATGATCGTTAACAAAGGATTTAATGCCCTGTAGGTATCCCAAAGAGAGAAAGTAGTGTAATTGGTGAATTTTTGATGGGTATATACTTTTTTGTCAGTGCCCCTGTAATCACCATTATGGTCATTAAAAATAGTAGGCGAGAAATAAGAGTGGTATAGGGAAGTATAAAATATTGTTTTTGTAGCCTGATCAGATTCAAAGATAATTTTATTTAACACCTTGTTCCAGGACAGATCGGCAGCCTGTTTTACGTGTTCAAAGTTCCATTGCGGGGCTTCGGCTTTGATGTTGGCCATGGCATTTTCTGTACTTACCGGAGATATGCCTACTTTAACTTTAATATCGGGGTTTTTCACCGCATCAAAGAACAGTGCGGCTTTAACGCCTATGCCTGTTACTTCTTTTCCAGCTACCGGAGTGGTTCCGTTATATAAAGAAGCTTTGGTAACGGGAACCGACAAAACCATTGCAAAAAATACACGTTCGTCTTTTGACCATCCTGTAGAGTAACGATACCCTACAAAAGTGCTGTCATTTACCTGTGTGATCGAAGAAGCGACTGTCTTATCCCATAACATGGTAAAATCAAGGTCGAGCAGCAAATGGGCATTGTCGGTTTTATCATAATGATAATGGTGGAAACCTACTCTTTCCGTGGCCGTTAATTCTGCTTTTACTTTATATTTATCCAGATAGGCCGAGTAATAACCTGGTTTGCACACTTCACTTTCTTTAGAAAAGTAAGAGCCGTAACCAGTCTCCATCTGGCCAAATTTAGCAGGAGTAAGCTGTACGTCGCCATTTGCCGGAACAACCAGAATATCGTTTAAATCACCGATACCGGTACCGCTCAAATGGGTATGGGAGAACCCTAATATTTCTTTACTGATATAATTATAACCGCTGCACCAGTCCCATCCGTTAAATTGGTCCCAGGACTGCATGATCTGCGAAGGGCCTAACTGCACTGCTCCTGTAGGAACATTTGCGCCTACAAATACATGTCCGTGGCCCATTGACCCTATAAAAGGATTTACGCAGGCGGTAAGCGGTACTAATTTCTGTTTGGTTTGTGCTGATAATTTTGAAGGAAAAATAGTGCTGGTGAGTGCAATTGCTGCAATCAGCGATAAGGTTCTATGCTTAATCATTTATGGTTTATAGGTTGTAGGCAGGCTGACTAAATATTTTTTTGATAGCCTTTAGTAAGGCTAAATTATAAAAAATATTGAAGCGGTTGTCAAATATTTAGTACCAATAACCTTACAAAGCGCAGCCTGCCTGCAAAACCCAATGCTTATTTCACCTGATTTAGTTTTTTAATCATATCAGTTTCTTCCTTTTTATAAGCTGTTCCATCTTTCTTAAAGATATCATGGAACCATTCTTTAGGCTCTTCACCATTTGGCAGGGGCGTATCCCAGGCATAGATGGTATTCGTTTTGCCGGCAACCAGCCCCCAGTTGATCGCACCTACATTTTCCTTTTTGAGCATCGGCATTACGTTGGTAAAGCGGCTGTTATTGCGGCGTGCCATATATTCGGTACAGATCAGCGGTCTTCCGGTCATCTTCAGAAACTGTACTGTTTTTAAATGTTCTGGTTCAGTAGTGTAATCATGATAAGTAATGATATCCGAATGGCTGATCTGATACTGGTTTAGCTGCTCTAAATCCCATTTCCATATTCCTGAGCTGATGGGCTGCGCAGGCGCTGCTTCCCTTGCCCATAAAAAAACCTTTTTTACAAGAGGCAGTGAACTTTCCCCTTTATCAGAGTTACCTGGTTCATTATAGAGATCCCATAATAAAATCCTTTTGTCCTTTCCAAAGGCCTTTAATACGTCTTTAACGTATTTTTCAAGTGCCGGATAATTAGCCGGATCTGTCGAAGCGGGCTGTCCGGGGTCCTGCACCCAGCCAGAATTGTGGATGCCGGGTTTAGGCTCGGGCTGCAGACCAGCTTTAGGTACCTTGTTCCAGCAATCATCAAAGAAAACAAAAATGGTCTGGATATGATGTTTACTGGCAATGCTGAGGTACTGGTCCATCCGCTTTTTAAATCCTGAAGGATCTTCTTTCCAGGCTACACTGTGCAAAAATACCCGCATGGTATTAAATCCCAGTCCTTCTGCCCATCCCAATTCCTTATCTATGGTTGCAGGATCAAAGGTTTTTGCCTGCCACATTTCCAATTGGTTGATCGCGGTACTTGGAATAAAATTGGCACCACTGATCCATTGATGGGCAGCATACCACTGGTTAGCTTTTTCTATGGTCCATAGTTTTGAAGCCATGGGTTTGGTTGCCTGCGCCTGAATACGGATTACGTTTAAGCTGCATAGGAAAAACAGCAGCAGCAAGGATTTTTGTTTCATATAAGTCGGTTAAAATGAGGTAATGTTATTCTCCGGAAGGCACCGGTATTTTTGTATTGATACTTACAGGTACCCCAAAATTAGGGCTTCCATCAGCATTCCAGCTAAATTTTTGCATCCGCGGGTTCCTGGTATTTCCACAGCCCTGGCTAGCCAGGGAATTGGCATGGTAAACGATCCAGTTTTCCTTTCCGTCCGGAGAGGTGAAAAAGCCGTTATGACCGGGTCCGTATGCCCCTGCAGAGGGTAAAGTTTTGAGGACAGGATCTGCAGACTTCGTCCAGTCGCCCGGGTTCATCGGGTTTCCATTCGCTTTCAGCGTGAGCAATCCCAATGCATAACTGTCGTTAAAACAGCTGCTGGCAGAGTAGGTTACAAATACTTTCCCCTGGGGATTGATCAATACTTCGGGACCTTCATTTACATTTCCACCCTGTTTTTCCCAGTCAAAGTCTGGCTGCGAAATCAGCACCCTTTCTCCGGTAACGGTATAGGGATTACTCATCGCCGCAATATAGATCTGCTGGTTACCGGAGCTGTTGGCGGTGCGCCAGCCAGACCACAGCATATACAGCTGGTTGTTAAGATTTAAAATGGTACCATCAATAGCCCATTGATCTGTAGTAGGGGTCAGCTTCCCTTTGAGGCTGAAACCAGAGAGCGGAGTGGAGCTGTTACTTTCCAGCACATACATCCTGTGATTGGCATCGTTACCGTCATCTGCTGCAAAATAAATATACCATTTGTCCTGCAGGAAATACATTTCCGGGGCCCACAAGTTTCTAGAGGAAGCACCGGTAGATGGCGGGGTATAGACCGTTTGCGGCAGGCTCTTGTTTAACTGCGACATCTTTGCCGTAGGATAAATAGAAATCCTGTCGCCCAGTGTGCAGGTGAAATAATAAACGGCATCTTTTTGCGTCACATAAGGGTCCGGGCCCGCGCTCAACAGCGGGTTGGTAAAACTGCTTACATCCACCGGGTTTACCGGAGGGGTAACGGTGCCATTATTGCTCGTTTTCCCGCAGGAAGCAACCGTAGCCAGGATGATAGACGTGATCAGGATTTTCATATACAGCTGCATCTTATAAAGTTAAAATCTGTAGTATTAATATTTTGGGTTTTGACGGAGGTTTGGATTGATATCCAGGTCCTGCTGCGGGATAGGCAGCAGCTCATGTTTACCGATGACAAAGTTGTTAAAACCAGCATCTCTCGATGACAATGCCGGACCCAGGTCTCCCCATCGGGCAAGGTCATTCCAGCGCTGTCCCTCGCCGGTTAATTCTGTGATCCGCTCATGCTTCAACTGGTTAAGAAACTGATCGTGGTCCATACCGGGCATTGCTGCGCTTAAAGTTTGCAGGCCTGCCCGCTGTCTTACGCGGTCTACATACTGGTAAGCCTGACTGGTTGACGAAGTTTCATTTAAACATTCTGCGTACAGCAGCAAAATATCTGCATAACGTATAAAACGGTAATTGTTTGGTGAATGGAAACTATCTCCGGTGGCCGTGCCATTGTTATCATTCAGCAATTTCCTGAACCATACATCACTATCAGCTGTGCCATAGCGGGAGGTAAAAGTTTGCCCGTAGATCATCGAAAAATTAGGTCCGCGTACATCTGTAGAATCAAACAGAAAAGTTACCGCCAGTCTTGGGTCACGCGTTCCACTGGTCGTATTTTCTTTTTCAAATTCTGCTACCGGCCATCTTCTGGCCTGTCCATCCGTAAAACCAATTGGCTTAGGCGCAAAGAAAGGAGGGATAGAAGATCCGTAATTGAGGTTATCTACATCATTGGGGCTGGTATCATCATCATGGTTATCTGTAGGGTTCAGCGCATTCTGAATTTCCAGTACAGACTCAACATTGTTCTCTGTAGTCGCCGTAAAATTATCCTGGTAATTGCTGGTCAGGCTGTAAGTACCGCTGCTGATCAGCGACTGTAAAACCGGTAATGCTGCGGCAAAGTTTCTATGCTGCATGTAAGACTTTGCCAGCAGCGCATTTGCGCCTCCTTTGGTGATCCTTCCCAGATCATTGGGGTCGCTATAATTTAAAGGAAGTGCTGTAGCTGCTTCTGTACAGTCTTTTTCTACCTGCGTCCATACCTCAGCTCTGCTCATCGTAGCCGGCAGATCTGTAGGCAGCGGTGTTTTCAGGATCATCGGCACATTTCCCCAGAGGGAAGCAAGGTGAAAATAAAACAAGCCCCTTAAAGCTTTTGCCTCTGCCAGGTACCTGGCTTTTAACGCGGCATCCATATCAATATTAGGAACATTGTCCAGCACCTGGTTAGCCCTGTTGATACCGATATAAAGGTCTGCCCAAATGGCATCATAATTACCGTAATTATAATCGTTGTTGATAAACAGGTCAAAATTATTCTGCAGGTTGGCATCAGGACTGGTGCTATACCCTTCATCCGCGCGGATCATGGTTGCAAAAAAGTACCAGCGGCATAAGCCTGCGCGGTGGAAAGTACTATAAATTGCATTTACCCCTTTTTGTGCATCATCGCTTGTTTTCCAGAATACCGTTACAGTGGGTGCATTGGGGTTTACAATATCCAGATCCTTCTTACAGGCCGAAAGGCTGGTCAGGATGGCTAAAAATATATATATGATTGATTTTTTCATGTTGTGTAGCGCTTAAAATTAAAATCCGAAATTCAGGCCAAGTGAAAATATACGGCTTGGCGGCCAGTTGCCATTATCCACGCCGGGCTGCAGTAAACCATTTCCTGTAATGTCAGGATCAAGACCGGAATACCCGGTAAAGGTCAGCAGGTTCTGGGCGGCAATAAATATGCGGGCATTGTCTACATGTAAATGCTGAATAGTGGATTTAGGCAGCTGGTAACCGATCTCCAGGTTCCTTATCCGTACATAAGAGCCGCTTTCCAGCCAGCGGGAGCTTTCCGGGGTATTGTTACTGCTGATCCCGGGGTCATTAGAAGCAATGCCGATCCGCGGATCACTGGTATTGGTATTGCCGGGGGTCCATGGACTCACGTCTGTTCTAAAGTTAGTGTTCTGATAGCTGTCCAGCGTGCTGCGCACCCCATTGTAGATCGTAAACCCAAAGGTTCCTACCAGTTGCAGGTTTAAGCTAAAGCCTTTATAGGAGGTGTTAAACTGCAGTCCTGCTTGTAAAGTAGGCAGGGGAGAACCCATAAAAACCCGGTCATTGCTGTTAATAGAGCCTGTGCCATCAGGCTTGGCATAGAACTTTACATCGCCTGGTTTTGCATAAGGTTCGATCAGTGATCCGTCTTTCCTTTTATAGTTGTTAATTTCGTCCTGCGACTGGAAAAGACCCATGTCTTTTAATACATACCACTGGCTAATTCCATATCCCACCTCAGAGCGTGTGCTGCCCTGCTGCAGGTAGTTTATACCTTTTCCCTGGTTACCCACACTCATCACCCTGTTCTGTATAGTGGTTAAATTTCCGGAAATGCTGTATTTAAACGGATGGGTATTGTTGCGGTAGGTAGCCTCCAGTTCCAGTCCCCTGTTCCTGATCGATCCTGCATTTACCGGTGGAGTACCGTTCGCATTGCCCAGGAACTGGCCTAAAGGCAAATTGATCAGCACATCTTCTGATAGCGAATTGTAGGCGGCAACCGATACAGATAAGGCATCATGGAAGAAGCTGGCATCTACACCAATATTTCCAATGGTTCTTTTCTCCCAGCGCAGATCGGTATTGGCAAGTGTTGCCTGGTAAGCACCTACATAAGTGTTTTGTGCGCCCGGTCCAAATACTGCCCTTGGCGAATTATTGATAAAACCTACATTTTGGAAAGAGGTGATGGTATTGATCCCGAGTCTTCCATAAGAAGCGTTCAGTTTTAGATCATTCACCCAATCGGCCTTAAAAAAACCTTCTTTATTGATCCGCCATGCAGCTGCTACAGAAGGGAAAAAACCGTTTCTGTACCCTGCGCCAAACCTTGAATCCTGATCGTCACGTGCAGTCAGGGTCAGCAAATATTTATCATCATAAGTATAATTCAGTCTTCCCAAAAAGCTATGCAGCTTATCATCCTGAATGGTGAGGCCTGTAGCCGATGAAGTACCGGTTGCAGAATTGATCTGCGTAAGATACTGGCCGTTATAAATTGCCAGCCCTGTTCTTCTGGCATCGTCGCTTGTTCTTAAATACGACTGCTGGGTGTAACCCACTACACCACTGATCACATGTTTACCTAGTGTTTTATTAAAATTTAAGGTATGCTCCAGCAGTAAATTGGTAAAGCGCTGTCTGTTTTCATCCACATAACTTAATTCCGGCTGGTTACCGTACCTGAAAACACCATCCTTCCGGATATCCCTGGTAAAGTCAAAGCTTACTTCCAAACCTGCATTAAAGCGATAGCTTAACCAGTCGGTTAATTTAAGGTCCACATAAGCGTTGCCCACCAGTTTACCAAAATTGCTGGAACCCTTGCTCAGGTCGTTAATGGCGATCATATTATTGGCATAACTGATATCCTGAATGGCACCGGTATCATTTGTTCCTAAACTGTATCCCATTGGATTAAAATTCCCTGTTGTATTGATAAACTGGGCACTCTGTACCGGAATTGTTGGCAAAGATTGCGGCGTATCGAAGAAAGGATTGCCCCGGTTGGGATTGGTATAATTTGAATTGGTGAATACCGCATTTTCACCAAAGGTCATGATCCCTTTTTTTGTTTCTGTGTTTATCCTGAGGCTGGCACGGTTAAAAGAATTGGCCTGCAATACGCCTTTGTTGTTGTAATAACTTCCAGAAATGAGATATTTTGATTGTTCGGTTCCTCCGGAAAGGGTAAGGTTATAATCCTGATCATTGCCGGTACGCTGCTCCAAAGATTGCCAGTCGGTATTGATTGCAGGGTTAAAGGCAGAGCCGATACTGGCGGGTACCGGTAAGCCAGAATTTGTATAAGCCTGACTTTTCAGCGCGGCATATTGGGTGCTGTTCATCATGTCCCATTGTTTCGGGATCTTCTGCACGCCGTATTTTACCGATAAGCTGATCTTTGCAGGGCCGTTCCTGCCTTTTTTTGTAGTGATGATCACCACACCGTTTGCAGCCCTGGAGCCATAAATAGCTGAGGCCGAAGCATCCTTCAAAATCTGGATCGACTCAATGTCATCGTTATTGAGGGTAGGGTTCGCATCAGCGATCATCCCGTCAATCACATAGAGGGGAGCAGCAGAGATAAAACTGGCAATTCCCCTGATCTCAATTGCTGCCTGCTGGCCGGGGGCACCACTGGTTCTTACATTTACACCCGGAGATAAGCCCTGCAGGGATTCTGCAACACCCGAGGAGGTCACCTTACCGGCATCGCCTGTATTGACTACAGAAACGGCCCCTGTCAGGTCTTTTTTTCTAACGGATTGGTAACCGATGACCACCACTTCATTTAAGCCTTTGGAATTCTCCGTCAGCCTGATATCAAGGGCAGTCCTTCCGTTCAATAGAATTTCCTGGCTGGCATAACCCACGGAAGAGAATTCCAGGGTACTGCTGGCATCCGGCACCTGCAGTATATAGTTCCCATTTACATCGGCAGAAACACCTGTGGCTGTGCCTTTCACCTTTATACTCGCACCGGGCAGTGGATTTCCGAGGATATCGGCTACTTTACCTTTGACCAGGATTCCTGTGGTCTGGGAAAAACCAGTAAAGGGGAGTGTGAGGAGCAATAACCAGGAGAGCATAAAAATGCAGGGTGTCATTAACTTTTTTCTAAAAGGCTGCTTTGCGGGTAAACAATGCAGATACCTGCGGGTAAACCCGGAAATTTGAGGTAGATCTTTGTTCATACAAGTTGTTTTTAATTATGACGAGGCTGCCATTTGGTAAACCGCCTTATCGTTAGTCAAAGGAAATGATAACGATCACAATCTGTTCGCTGATCTGTATCAAAATCTCCTCAATTTGTCTCATTCCTGTTGTTTTTAATGCTGGTGATACATAAAGTTGAAGTTCTGCTAACATTTGTCGAAAAATACTGTTAACATTATCTTCAAATCTAACCATTGAAAAAACTTGTATTATTCGTCCTCCTGGTGGTGGCTGCTCAAACCATGACCGCGCAATCGTTTTATTTTAGGCGGTACCAGGTAGAAAATGGCTTGTCTAACAGTTCTGTGCTCAGCTGCATACAGGATGAAAGAGGGTTTATGTGGTTTGGCACTAAAGACGGACTCAACAGGTTTGACGGTTATACGTTTAAAACCTACCGCAATGATCCTGCTGATAAAACAAGCTTAGGCAGCAATTTCGTCAATGTGCTGTATGAAGATCCAAACCATCAGCTATGGGTAGGTACAGATAAGGGTATATATCACTATGAAGCCAGAACAGAAAGTTTTCATGTGCTTAAAGGTGCTGCAACAGGAGAGATCAGGAGTATCCTGAAAGACCATCAGGGAAATCTCTGGTATATTGCAGACCAGCATTTGTATAAACTGAACAGCGGCAGTCATGTTTTGCAGTCTTACCATTTTGAAAATACACTGATCACTTCTTTAACGATTACGCCTAAAGGACAGATCTGGGTATCCTCAGGATCGGGTGTTTTATATCGGTATAACCCTGTAAAAGACACTTTTCGCGGGCTTAACCTTTTTACACATTCCCCTGTTGCTGCGTCCTGGTGGATAGAGAAAATATATGCGATCAATGATGATCAGATCTTCGCGGGTACTTCTAACCAGGGGCTAAAATTATTTAACATTCAAAGCAATTCTTATACCGATTTGCTGACCAATAATGCGGATCATACGCCAATTTTTGTCAGGGATATCATGCCCGATAAAAATAACCAGTACTGGATCGCGACAGAATCGGGGATTTATATTTATAACCTGCTGACCAGATCTTTTATCAACCTCAACAAACAGTACAATGATCCCTATTCATTGTCTGACAATGCCATTTACTGTTTATTCAAAGATAAAGATGCTGATATTTGGGCAGGGACTTATTTTGGCGGCATCAATTATTATTCTGTTCAAAATACGCTGTTTAAAAAGTACACACCGGCCTATCTCAAAAATTCACTGAGCGGCAATGCGGTGAGAAAAATTTGCCAGGATGCTTATGGAGACCTGTGGATAGGTACGGAAGATGCAGGACTGAACAGGTTTCAGCCTAAAACAGGTGTTTTTACTTCTTTTAAACCTACAGCAGAAAAAAAGAGTATTTCTTATACCAATATCCATGGTTTACTGGTTAATGGAAACGAGTTATGGATAGGCACCTTTGAACACGGACTGGATGTAATGGACATCAGGTC
>Ga0233344_1000094_pt1 | contig 17675 bp, 15 predicted proteins | sample GEONDECOMP281_FD_180697 | JGI IMG/M metagenome (GOLD analysis project Ga0233344, IMG submission 180697) | Leaf litter microbial communities from Shasta-Trinity National Forest, California, United States - GEON-DECOMP-281 | ecosystem: Environmental > Terrestrial > Plant litter > Unclassified...
TCATGCCAATATTGTGGCACTGGCAAAAGCACTGGGAGTAAGGGCTAAAAAACTTAACTGGAGTGATGCCGACTTTGATTCTATGTGGATCATTACTGGTAAAAGCAAGGATAGGGTATTAACAATAGATAAGGAGGGGATAGTACCCGGAGCAAATTGTCCTGTCTTTTAGATTATTCAATCATATTCTTTCGAATAATGGCCTGCAGATTGTTAAATTTGCATGACGGAATAATCATGTTACTTTTATAGCTCAATGTATAAACACTTTTTTGTAACTATTTTCCTGCTGTGCGGGTTTTGCTTCGGAAAAGCGAATGCTCAGCAAGTAGATCTTTCCGCAGATTCTACGCTCAAATCTAGAATTTACAGGCCTCATGTGATTAGAGACTCGGCACTGCTTGCGAGGCAAAAATTTGTTACGGATTCTATCATGACACATACATGGATGCTGCCAGATTCTCTGATAGACCATTATATTTTAATAGATAGCATTGTAAAGGCAAACGTTTTTGAAAAGCTGGATTTTGATGCCTGGTTTAAAAAATATGGTAAGTTTAAGAAGGCAAACCGTTTGCGGACGGGGAATCCCATACCTAAAGGAAATACTTGGGTGCTGGGTTTCATTGTACTGCTGCTGGCTGTGTTCGCTATACTGAGGATTTCTTTTGCAAAGCAGTTGCAAAGTATTATCCAGTCATTTTATAGTAACAGGAGTCTGAATAATCTAAATAAGGAAGATAACCTTTTTAGCTCATGGCCTTTCTTGTTTTTATTTATACAGTTTGGATTTACTATAGGCATGTTCTTTTATCTGGTAGCTCAGTATTACCAGCTTGCCTATATCCATGAGGGGTTCCGTTTTTTTGTCAGCATCTCCATTTTAATCATCGTTTTATATATAACAAAAATTTTACTATTGAGGTTACTGGGGCATCTGTTTGATATTCAAAAACCTCTTCATGAATATATCTCTATCTTATATTTAAGTTATTTTAATATCTCTTTAATTTTCATCCCCTTAGTTGTTGCTTTTGCCTTATCTCCATTGAAATATGGCATCTATTATATTGTTATTTCATTTGTCCTGATGGCTGTTATCTTCACGTTTCAATTCATAAGAGCTGGGGTAAATATTTTATCTCATTATCGGTTTCCTAAGTTCTATTTATTTATGTACTTTTGTGCCCTCGAAATATGTCCTATTTTGATATTAATCAAGGCAATAGGATTACAGCTGTAACTAGGAAAATGCAAGAAAAAACAGAAGATAGGTTGCGTAAAGTAAAAAGTATACTGATAACTTTAGCTAAACCAGAAACAGAAAAGTCCCCATATTTTGATTTGGCGAAGAAATACAACTTAAAAGTTGATTTCAGATCATTTATTCATGTGGAAGGTATACCTGCAAGAGACTTTAGAAAAGATAAGATTACACTGAGTGATTTTACTGCTGTAGTTTTTACAAGCAGGAATGCTGTGGATCATTTTTACAGGATTTGTGAGGAAATGAGGTATGAAGTACCTGCAGATCTGAAATATTTCTGTATCTCGGAGTCAACTGCATTGTATTTGCAGAAGTATATCCAGTACCGGAAGCGAAAAATATTTTTCGGTAAACAGACTGCTGCAGATCTGGCTGAAGTATTAAAAAAACATTCCGGAGAGAAATTCCTGTATCCATGCTCTGACGTGGCCACGGAAGACACGATGAACTTCTTGCTTAAGAACGGATACAACCTCACTCCGGCGGTATTATTTAAAACTGTGGTAAGCGATCTTTCTGATCTTGCGGATGTATTTTATGATATTATTGCATTTTTCAGCCCTTCCAGTATACAATCATTGTACACCAACTTTCCTGGCTTTCAACAAAATAATACACGTATTGCAGCATTTGGTGTAAATACGCATAAGGCTGTTAGGGATAAGGATTTGATCGTTGATATTGCCGCCCCTTCTCCGGAATCTCCTTCTATGATTATGGCCATAGAAAACTACATAAAGAAGTCTAATAAATAATATTCTCTGTTGCCAGAATTCCCCAGTCTGGGGTGCTGATATTAATTGCATAATCTTTTTACTTAAAACAAGCAAGATGTTAACATTAACACAACATCTTGCTTGTTTTGCATTTAAGACTGAATTTTTATGTAAGAATAATTGTTTATATCAATGATATTTAATAGAATTGTTGTAAAATGGCGCTAAGGTTTATGAGGAAAATTTACACGTTAGGTTTTATTTTAGCTACAATACTGTTTTCAAGCTGCGGAAAAGGTGGCGAAGGAGAACTTGTAGGAGTCTATAATAGGAAGTTCAATAACAAAAAAATGCCCCGTGGGATGGTTTATATACCTCAGGGTAAAACTCTTATAGGCATGTCTGATGAAGACATAAATAATTCTCAGGCTGCGCCAAGCAGAATGACATCATTCAGTGCATTTTACATGGATGAAACGGAAATTACCAATGCAGAATACAGGCAATTTGTAAATTGGGTAAGAGATTCGGTAGCCTTAACATCTATAGGCCCTAGTGCAGCACCAGCTTATTTTATCAACGCCAAAACAACTCCCGGTGGGGCTAGTTTATCCTCGCAGAAAAATATAAACTGGAAAAAGGTGGGCAATGGTTCTGGCCTTTGGGGTGCTAAGAATGGTGGGTTAAGTGCAAAACTTAAAGACATGTATTATAGTGGTGATGACGCCTTGCCTGGCCGTAATGAACTAGATATTAGAAAATTCAGATATTCATATAGTATTGTTAACCTTGACCTGGCAGCTGCCGGGAAAAAAGATCCGTCAAAAAAGCGTAAGGATTTTATAGAAAGCTACGTTGACTCTCCTGATGCTAATAATCCAAATCAATTTCCTTCGATAAGTGTTTATCCGGATACAATGGTTTGGAAAACAGATTATTCATATTCTCAGAATGATCCAATGGTTAAATCTTACTTTAATCATCCTTCTTATGATAATTATCCTGTTGTAGGCGTGTCATGGGAGCAGGCTACTGCTTTTTGTGTGTGGCGTACCCGTTTGTATGAGCCAATAGCAATTGCAAGAAAACTGCCATTAAGCTCGCGCCCTGAATACAGGCTGCCAACTGAAGCAGAATTTGAGTATGCAGCAAGGGGCGGACAGGTAAAGACTAAATATCCATGGGGTGGTCCTTACATCAGGAATACCAAAGGATGTATGCAGGCTAATTTTAAAGTAGGACGTGGAAATTACGCTGATGACGGTGGTTTATATACTGTAAACGTGAAGTCTTATTTTCCTAACGATTATGGGCTTTACAATATGGCCGGTAATGTTGCCGAATGGACGGTAACTGCTTATAACAATTCTGCTGCACCACTTTTACTGGATTTCAATCCTAATTTCACTTATGTAGCTAAGGCTGCTGACAGTAAATATCTTAAACGTAAAGTGGTTAGAGGCGGGTCATGGAAAGACATAGGCTTTTTCCTTCAAAATTCTGTAGGTACTTATGAGTATCAGGATCAGGCAAGGTCGTATATAGGCTTCAGATGTGTATCATCATTTGCAGGAACTGATATTAACTTCAAAAACTAATTGATTCAATCAATCATAAACTAAAACATCAACATTTATCTATTTAACACATGGCAGCAAAAAAGAAATTTGACTTTTTACACGTAGCAGTATCATGGGGTGCGAGTATCGTGATTATCGGTGCATTGTTTAAAATCCTTCACTTAGGTGGAATCTGGGGAAATTATATGATCGGTGTGGGTTTGGGCTTCGAAGCGTTCTTATTCTTTTTAACAGGATTTTTTCCGCCAGTGCCAGAACCAGCATGGGACAGAGTTTATCCTGAATTGAATGATGACTTTACAGGAGAGTTGCCAAAAACATCTTCAAGACCGGCACCAGTAGCTGCTGCAGGATTTTCTTCTACAGCAGCCTTAGATAAAATGTTAGGAGACGCTAAAATTGGTCCTGAGTTAATTGAAAGTTTGGGTAATGGTCTTCGTGCTTTTGGAGATAAAGTAGCAACGATCTCAACGGTGGCTGATGCTACTGTTGCAACAAATGAATTTACAGGAAAAATTAAGGCTGCTTCTACAAGCTTCGATCAGTTAAACGGAGCTTTCGGTAAAGCTACTGCGCAACTTGCAGAGATGGGTGCCAGCACAGGTGATGCAAAGGCTTACCATGAACAGGTAACAGGTCTTGCAAAAAACCTTTCTGCCTTAAATGCTGTGTATGAACTGGAATTGCAGGATTCAAGTGCACACTTAAAATCAATGAATAAGTTTTACCAGAATTTGTCACTAACCATGAACAACTTTAACGAATCTATGGAAGATTCGAAACAGTTCAAAGATGAAGTGGGTAAACTGGCTAAAAATCTCTCTTCATTGAATGCTATTTATGGTAATATGCTAACTGCTATGAACCAGCCACGTATTTAAATCCAGCTAATTAATTATATACCTAACCAGAGAGACCTATAAATAATGGCAGGAGGAAAAGAAACAACGCGGCAGAAGATGATCAATATCATGTATTTGGTATTGTTAGCTATGCTTGCGTTAAACGTATCTGATACAATTCTTAATGCATTTAAGAATATCAATGATAGTCTTGAATCATCAAGATCAAACGTCAATAATAGTATTGATCAGCTGTTTACTGCTTTTCAAAATACAAAGCTTAAAGAGGAGCCTGCCCGGGCACAGCCGATTTGGGAAAAGGCCAGTCAGGCGAAAGCATATACCGATGAGCTAAATGCCTATATAGTTAAATTAAAACAGGAATTTAATACTGCCGGTGGTGGTTTAAGTGCTGAAACAGGAGATTTGGTAGAAAGAGGCAACCTTGATATTGCTCAAGGAATTATGATCAACCATAAAGAGGGAGAGAAGCTAAAAGCGAAGATTAATGAAACACGTGAAAAGCTAATTGCCTTATTAAAACCTGAAGACCGCCCCAGTGTTTCGTTTTCACTGGAAGCCAAAGATTCAGAAAAAAGTATTGGTGGTAAAAAATTATGGGAGGACATTAACTTTGGTGAGGGTACTCCTTTAACAGCGGCAAATACAGTTTTAACGAAAATCCAGGCAGATAATAAAAATGCAGAAGCAGAGATCGTTAAAAAATTGTTTGGCAACATGGATAAATCATTGGTTAACCTTGATCAGTTTGCTGCTGTTGCAGTTGCACCAACTTCTTATGTAATACAAGGACAGCCTTACAGTGCACAGGTATTCCTTACAGCAAGTGATTCCAAGTCTAGTCCTGAGATCAGCGTTGGTGGCGGTAAGTTAGCTACTAAGGATGGTAAAGGAACTTACACTGGCAGCACTGGTTCTGTAGGAATATTTAAGTGGTCTGGAGTTATTCGTGTAAAACAAACGGACGGACAGTATAAAGAATATAGAACACCAGAGCAATCTTACCAGGTGGCTAAACCATCGGCTACAGTTTCACCTGATAAAATGAATGTGATCTATGCAGGAATTCCGAATCCTTTTTCAGTTTCTGCAGCAGGTTTTCCTTTAGAAAGTGTAAAAGCAAGTATTTCCGGAGGATCAATTTCTGGTTCAAATGGTAAGTTTATGGTTAATGTGGGTGCCGATCAAATTGGAAAAACAGTAAACGTAACAGTTTCTGCTAATAATGCCGGCAAAACCGTTAATATGGGGTCACAACAGTTCAGGGTAAAAGGATTACCTACACCTAAAGCCTCTATAAAAGGTAAGTCTGGTGGGAATGTTGACCTGGAATGGTTGTCAAGATCAAATACTATTGATACACAATTAGATGATTTTGTATTTGATATTAAATATAAAGTGATCAGATTTAATACTTTATTTATCAATCCAAGATCGGATGCCGTTACTATTCCTAATCCGGGAGGTTCTTTCGGGGGACAGGTTAAAGGTGCTTTGAACTCGATTAAGCCAGGCGCGACAGTTATTTTCAAAGATATTGTGGTTGAAGGTCCTGATGGCAGACAAAAAAGTTTGGATGCAATAACATTTATAGCTAAATAGATTCAAGATGAAACAATTTCTATACACTATGATCCTGCTGTTTTTCGGAACAGTATCTTTCGCTCAGAGTCCGGCTACAGCAACAGTTGCACCTGCTCCCGTACTTAAAAAAACGAAGATAAAGACACCTCCAAAGGACGGATTCTACGCCAGAAGAGATGTGGATAGTAGTGTGATGGTTCCTATGGCCGATGTAAGAGAAGAAGATGTATTCTATTCTAAACGTGTTTGGCGTGAGATAGATCTTCGGGATACGATCAATTCTATTCTAAACGCCGATAAATCAAAACTGATCGAAATATTAATGGATGCAGTGGCTAACGAAGAGTTAACCGTGTATTCTGCAAAGGATACTACTGCTGGCAAGCTATTGGAAGATAATGATGCTTTTAAAATTGCATTAACTTCTCAGGAAGCATTAAGAAGTGCCAGGGGAACCTCTGAAGGTGATGCTGATTCTAGCGGTAAGATTGGCGCTCCGGTGGTAAAAAGACTGAGGCCGGATGAATTTATGAAATACAGGATAAAAGAGGATTGGATACTGGATGTTAAAAGATCCGTATTTGAACCACGTATCATTGGTATAGCGCCAATGAAATTGGTAGAAGGTAACTGGCAGCCTGTGTTTTGGATCTATTACGATGATGCAAGGCCATTGCTAAGCAAGTCGCGAATAATTAATCCTAACAATGATGCTTCTGTACTGACTTATGATGATTTCTTTATCAGAAGGCTGTTTTCGAGTAACATTGTAAAAGAAACCAATCCGGCAAATAAAACGATCGTTGAGATCCTTGATCAGAAGGATGCTAAAGATCCAAGAAAATTATATGAGTCTGAACGTATAAAGAAAGGTATGTCTGACTACGAACAAAGTTTGTGGGAATACTAAAAATAAAATTTATAAGAGCCCTGGTAGAGATACCGGGGCTTTTGCTTTTTAAAGAATTTTTGTATTAAAGTATTCCAGCAGGGTTTTTACCTGCGATTTGTTTAAGACAAGCTCCAGCTCAGCCTCTTTCGCCTCTTTAATTCTTTTTACAGATTTAAACTGGCGCAGCAGTTTATCAGCGGTAGTCTTACCAATTCCCGGGATAGCCTCCAGTTCTGTTTTTAAGGTACCCTGATCTCTTTTCTTTCTGTGAAAGGTGATCCCGAAACGGTGGGCCTCATCGCGCAGCTGCTGGATGACTTTTAAAGTTTCAGATTTCTTATCTAAATGCAGCGGATAGCTGTCACCGGGATAGTATAATTCTTCCAGACGTTTCGCTATACCAATAACCGTAACTTTTTTATCTATACCTAATTTCTTCAAACTCGTAACGGCAGAGGATAACTGCCCTTTACCGCCATCGATGATGATGAGCTGAGGCAATGATTCCTCTTCTTCCAGCATTCGCTTATATCGCCTGTAAACGGCTTCTTCCATCGTAGCAAAATCGTTGGGGCCTTCTACAGTTTTCACATTAAAATGCCGATAGTCTTTTTTTGAAGGTTTAGCATCTTTAAATACTACGATTGCAGAAACAGGGTAAGCACCCTGGAAGTTAGAATTATCAAAACATTCTATATGTACCGGAAGCTGCGTAAGCATCAGGTCTTTCTGCATTTGTGTTAAAATACGGTCAGTACGCAGATCGGGGTTTAGTTTTTCATACTGATTGAGCTTTTCACGTCTAAAGAACAGTACATTCTTATGAGAAAGTTCGAGCAGATTTTTCTTTTCGCCTAATTTAGGCACTGTAAATTTAAGGTTCTCGTCAGCAATAGAGATATCAAAAGGTACTATGATCTCCTTTGAGGTACTGTTAAACTTTGTCCGAAATTCAGTGATGGCAATGGTAAGTAACTCTTCGTCAGATTCATCCAGCCGCTTTTTGATCTCTATGGTCTGGGTTTGAATGATACTGCCATTCATGATCTTTAAATAGTTCACAAAGGCATAACGTTCATCAGAAGCAATGCTCACTACATCAACATTGGTAATAGAACTGTTTACTACCGTAGACTTGCTCTGATATTTTTCCAGTACCAGTAACTTTTTCTGATAGTTGTGGGCATATTCAAAATTAAGATCAGCAACTGCATCTTTAATGATTTGTTTAACATCTTTAATCACGTTTCCAATCTTACCATTAAGGATGTCTTTGATCTCTTCTATGTTTTTATCATAGTCAGCATGCTGCTGATAAGCCTGACAAGGACCTTTACAGTTACCTATCTGATATTCGAGGCAAACTTTAAATTTGCCTGCATTGATATTATCGTCCGTTAATGGAAGATTACAGGTGCGCAGCGGATAAGTCTCTTTAATCAGATCAAGGATGGTGTGCATCATGCCTACAGAGGCATAAGGGCCAAAATAGGTAGATCCATCTTTTATCATTTTCCTGGTCCAGTACAAACGTGGAAAAGGTTCTTTTTTAATAATGATCCAGGGATAGGTTTTATCATCTTTAAGCATGATATTATACCTTGGCTGATGTTTTTTGATCAGGCTATTCTCTAATAACCAGGCATCGATCTCGGTATCAACAATAGTGAAAGTGATCTTACGGATTTTAGAAACCAGTACCCGGGTTTTACCGTTCATCTGGTTGTCCTGGTTAAAATACGAACCTACTCTGTTTCTGAGATCTTTTGCCTTCCCGATATAGATGAGCGTATCTTCCTGGTCCCAGTATTGATATACACCGGGGCGGTGAGGAATATCGGCCAATGCCTTTTTGTAATCAAAAATGCTCATTTAAAATCCTAACTTCTGATCTAATTCTGTGGTATCTGTTTGCTGCTGCTGATACTGGTTACAGTCATACGTGATGGAAACACCTCCTTTTGGTTTTTCAAAATCTTCCCTGCTGATCTTTAATTTAGGATTAGCATATACCCTTTTCAAAAAGTCGCCAAATATTGGCATGGCTGTTTTAGCACCTTCACCCTGATTGGTATTGATAAAGTGGAATGCACGGTCTTCACAGCCCGTCCATACGCCTGCAACAAGATCTGGCGTGATTCCTACAAACCACCCGTCAGAGTTATTTTGTGTAGTTCCTGTTTTACCTCCTACAGGGGTTCTGATCCCGTATTTGCTGATCAGCGGGTAGCCAAAGCCACCTGTTACTACACCTTCGAGCATCCTTGTCATCACAAAAGCTACTTCCTCATTCATTGCGGGGTGTTTCTGTGGTGTTTGTGAAAATAAGACCACACCATTTTTGTCTTCGATCCTTAAAATATAGGTAGGCTGTGTCCATATTCCCTTGTTCGCAAATACGCTGTAAGCACCCACCATATCAAATACTGAGGCGTCAAAAGTCCCCAAAGCGATAGAAGGATAGGCGGGAACATTAGAAGTGATACCCATTTTTTTGGCAAGTGTAGCTACCGCTGTAGGTCCCACCTGTTTCATCAAATAGGCTGCAATAAAGTTTTGCGAATAAGCCAGCGCTTTTTGTAAAGTAAGGTAACCTGGAATCGTACCCCCAGATTTAGGGGTCCATGGTGTACCACCCGGAACATCTATTGTTACCGGTTCGTTCAGTACCTGATAACATGGAGAATAACCGTTTTCTATCGCTACAGAGTAAGTAAATGGCTTAGCTGTTGAGCCAACCTGCCTTGTTCCCATTTTTACCTGGTCATATTTAAAATGCTCATAGTTGATACCGCCTACCCAGGCTTTTACATAACCTGTTTTTGGATCCATGGCCATCATGGCATTTCTGAGCAGCATTTTATAGTACTTTACAGAATCAACTGGCCTCATTAGCGTATCGATATCTCCCTTCCAGGTAAAAATGCTCATGTCGGTTGGAGTATTGAAGTCGGCCTTAATTTCTTCTTCTGACTTCCCTTCCAGCTGTAAAGCTTTATAACGGTCAGATCTTTTAATACCCTGTTCAATCTGCAGTTCTTTACCCTGAAAAGGGTCTTTACCTTTCCAGCTTTTAAGAAACTGTGCCTGTAATACTTTCATCGCCTCCTTTTGTGCCGCTTCTGCATATACCTGCATATCGTAATTGATAGTGGTGACTACTCTCAAACCATCTCTATCCAGATCGTAGGCGCTGCCATCTGCTTTAAGGATGGATCTCTCCTGAAAAATTTTCTTGATATCATTTTTAAGTACAGCTCTAAAGTAAGGAGCTATTCCATCATTTACGGTGGCGGCACTGAACACCAATCCCAGAGGTTTCTGCTTTTCCTCTTCATATTGCTGTTCGGTGAGCACGTCTTCTTTTACCATATTTGCCATTACTGTATTACGGCGGGCGAGTGATCTTTCCGGATTACGGGTAGGAGAGTAGCGGGTAATTCCTTTTTGCAGACCTACTAACGTGGCTGCCTGGGCAACGGTAAGCTGGTCTGGTGTAGTATTAAAATAAACACGGGCTGCTGATTTAATTCCGTAAGCCTGATTACCAAAGTCTACCGTATTCAGGTACATGGTAATAATTTCCTCTTTAGTATAATTACGTTCCAGTTTTACTGCAACGATCCATTCCTGGAACTTCTGCATTACCCTTTTAAAGAAATTACGCTGGCGGCCTTCTTCAGAGAATAAGTTTAGGGCCAACTGCTGCGTAATGGTACTTGCTCCTTGTTTTTTGCCAATTAAGTTATAAAAAATGATCGTGAAAGTACGTTTGAAATCAATTCCTGAATGTTCTTTGAAACGGGTGTCTTCTGTAGATATTAGTGCATTGATCACATTTGGAGATATCTGCGGATAACTTACGTTTGAACGATTTTGTACAAAATAAGTGCCCAATACTCTTTTATCTTCTGTTAAGATTTCAGTGGCCTGATTACTTTTGGGATGTTCAATATCTCTAAATGGAGGTAAAGCCCCAAACAGACCGAAGCCAATGGCAACAATAAACAATGAAAATACGATCAGTGCTCCAATGAATAGCTTCCAGAGTGTAAAGTTGTATTGTTTTATCTCTGCAGCCGAAATATTTTTGGTCATTTTTAGTAATTGTTTTTGTAGAAGTCTAAATACTGAGTTAGAAGGGTCTTACTCTGAAGCTTATCGAAATTTTCCTTACTGATAATAAAGCTGGAATATATACCTGCAGGAACTTTCATGATTTGCTTTAGCTGTGAAGTAATACCATACGCATAACTTTTTGCGTCTGCAAAACTACTAAAGTTCCCAACAAATATGAGTTGGTCGTTGTCAAATTCTGTTAATTGATGCTTAAGTCCTGCATCTGGATAATTTCCACGGTTAAACTGGCCGATTCCAAAGCGGGAAGAGCTCAGTGTTAAAGTAGCATCTTCTACATCGATAACGAAGTAATATACGGTAGAGGTAGCTGTACTGAATATTGTATTGGTGTTAACAGGGGCTAATGGTTCCTTTGTTTTGCCGTCAGCGGTTATTTCTTTTTTCTGAACAACTACGGCAGCAGTTGTTTCATTGGTTATCGCCTGTGGCACCATTGTATTTTGTACCGGTTTTTCAAATGCAGTAAAAAATCTGGGCTCAGCGGCGTTAAAATCTGGTAAAGCAAATTTGCGTGCGCTAAATTCTTCCATATGAGCCGAAATATAGGCCAGATGATCTTTAACCAAGGGCACAATTAACTGATCATCAGGGTACGAATTGACAATGGTTTTAAAGGCAATGATCAGGCTGTCTACGGCATGTGTTCTGCCAATTGCAATGGCCTTTAAATAGTTCAATTGAGGATTTAGCAGGTTGGCCGGATACTGAGCAGTAGTTAGGCTTACTTCGGTGATTACTCCCGGAAAGTCCTTTTTTTCATAATGTTCAAATATCTGGTTGTACTTTTTAAGCACAAAGGCTTCCATGTCTGACTGTTTAGCAGAATAGCTGGGGTCGAGAATAGTTTTTGCATAGGTACTTGCAGGAAAATGTTCCAGGATTAATGCTTTATATTTTGAAACACTTGCCGGATCTGATTTTTTATCATTAAGGTATAGACTGTAATAAATTGATGCCAAATGATTGTTGTCCGGAAAACGGGTAAGTATCAACTGATAAATTCTAACCGCCTCTTCACGGTCATCCAGTTCCTGCTGATAAAAAATGGCCATTTCATAGTAAGCATCTATGATCTTCTGATTGGATGTGGCGAGCAATTCTGGAGTAACTGGTATTGCTGATAAGTATTTGCTGACTACTGTATCTGCACCCAGTGCAGATTTTAACGCCTGTTTTTTATGCTGCGGATCGGTATCTTCTACTTTAGCTATTTGCTCGGTAGTATTTTGTGAAGAGGATTTCTGACTTTGACGCCAATTGTCTCCAGCCTTTCTGGTACCCCATTTGGTGATGAAATCAGTATATCCTTTGCTCATGGCTGTACTGTTATTAAAATAAAAGGTGCTTTTTGTTCCTGTTCCACTGGTATTTCTACCTGCATCAGGAAAAAGATTATTGGTATAAGTTCCGGTATTTGCAGTCGCAGCAGCAGTCTTTGCGGTAATCTTTTTTATTCTGAGCAACCTTTCTGCATCCGTTAGTTTTACGAGGGATTGCAGTGTATCTTCAAATGAAATTACTTCATACCGCTTACTGATATATTCCAGGTTTTCGCTTTTTTTAAGAATTGACGCATATCCCGGGTAATTTTTTGGCATTGTATTAACGGTGCTGTCGTAATATAATTTGGCCTGCAGGAAGTTTCTAAAGTGGCTGAAATTTAAATTGGCCAGTCTGAGGTAAGAAAGACCTTTCTGATAATTGTTTTTTAAGCTTTTTCTTAAGGACAGTTTATAATATTTTTCTGCATTGATATCATCACCATCGTTTGCATAGCTTTCTGCTACCTGGTAATAGATCTGGTCATTATATTCCAGGTTCTTATCATCTTTTAACAATACCAGCAGTTGTTTTTTTCTATTTAACTTTTCGCCGTTCAGTAAACCATTAATCTTAATCCTGTTCAAATTTGCATTGAAGTACAATTCAAATCCAGCATTACTGTTTTGCACTTTGAGGTAATTTGCCAGTGCTTTCTGCTCATTCTTTTGATGTTCATATAGCTGGGCAAGGATATAGGTCCATCTGATACGGCTCCGTTTTAGGGAAGTTTCCTTAACGGCACTTTCCAGCATTGATATGGCTTCATTATAGCGTTCCTGATCAATATACATTTGTGCAATAGTGGCAAGAGGGCCGGATTTGTTACTTTTTACAGTAGGGAGATTAGTGTAAACGGTATCTAATAATAAGGCTGCGGCCCTATTGTTGTCCAATTGCATCAGGCTTCTTGCTTTCCAGTTTTGTGCATTAAGCAGTACCTCAGGCTTATCGGCATAGAATTTTGCTGTGTAATCAAAATACTCTTCAGCAATAAAATAATTGGCTTTAAAATAATGCGCTTTACCTAACAGGATATAGGCATCGTCGATATAATTGCTGAATGCTTTGTCAGCAATAATGGCCTGTGCTTTAGTAATGATCTTATCGAGGGCCCTATCACTTGCAACAGGGTTAAGAACGGATGAAGGGCTAAACTTTTCAGGATCTGTATATACAGGCAGAATCTCATTATAGTTATCTTTATAATTATCATTTAGTTGCTGCTCGTAATTATCGAGTATCACTTTAGAATTATAGATATAGTTATAACGGGCAGTTAAGTTTTGCATTCCTCTGCTCATCGCCGTATCTTTAGGGGTGCTACAGGCTGCCAGGAAAAAAGCTCCTGTAATGAGAGAGAGTAGTCTTATCTTGAGATGGCTAGAATTCTTCAAAGAGGTAGTTTGAGTCAACATTCAAATTAGATAGAATGTAGCGAAAATATTTAATTCACCAATACTTCTCTCCAAATTATTTTATTTTTTTTTAAAGCGTACAACTATGAGTGATGAACAGAAAGAAAAACGCAGCAATAACTTTGCGCAGTATTCCGGATTAGGTTTTCAAATGCTGGCTATTATAGGCGTATTTGCCTTTGCCGGCTATAAAATTGACGCCTACAGAAATTCTTCCAAACCTATATTTACCGCATTACTTGGAGTTGCTGGTGTGGTTATTTCTCTATATCAGGTCATCAAACAACTGAATAGCAAAGATTAAACCGTTGATTGGTCTGCTAAATTTTATACTTTTGTAAAAAAAAAGTTTTGAGTTTATCTAGATTTACCCTCTATTACCTGATCTATACTTTATTACTTGCCGGACTGGCTTATGCATTGCCGCACCTGTTCCCAGAGGTAACTTTACTGGTAAAAAAGTTCTGGCTGGTATTCTGCTTTATTGGGGGATTAACTTATATCGCTTATCTAACTGCTTATTTCGGAATAAAAATGGATCCTCAGGCCGGTGTAATGGCAATTATGGGGTCAATTGTTTTGAAGATGATCTTTTCTTTAGCTTTTGTGCTGATTTACAGCCTCCATAGCAAAGAAAAGGGGTTGGTTTTTGCCCTCAACTTTTTTTCTCTATATTTATTGTTCAGCTTCTTTGAAATATACTCGCTGTTGTGTAACTTGCGCCACCAAAATAATAAGTAAAAATCTGCCAGTAAATGGATTGTAGCCACGTTTTTGATTTTAAAGTTAGTAGGTTAATCGTTGTTTTTACGCTTTTTTTAGCGTTTTTCTTTGTAACACCCTTGTTATATGCCCAAGGAGACACATTGAAAACAACATCAACTGAACATGCCGAACCAGCGGCAGAGAAAAAGTTTAATCTGGGTAAGTTTGCTTTGCATCACGTTGCTGATTCGCATAGCTGGCACGTAATAGGAGACATAACTGTTGGTCTTCCTGTTATGCTGTACACCCCATCCGGATTAGTTACTTTTAACTCGACTGAGTTTCACGGAGACGATGAAGCTAAGCTTGTAGTTGAAAAGGACGGTCAGCATTTTGTGAAATTACACGAAAAAATCTATTATGCTTCTGCAACAGCCAATGAAAAAGGTGAGTATGCAGATGTTGATGCCGCAGAGCATGTTAAAAACCTCCGCCCCTTAGATTTTTCTATCACGAAGAACGTTTGCACCTTGTTACTTTCTGTTGTTGTCATTCTTATGGTCTTCCTTAAGGTAGCGAACAGCTATAAGCAGAGAAGCGGTAAATCTCCAAAGGGACTACAGTCATGGATAGAACCTCTGATCATATTTGTTCGTGATGATATTGCGAAACCGAATCTTGGTCATAAATATGAGCGTTTTATGCCTTATTTGCTGACAGTGTTTTTCTTCATCTGGTTCAACAATATGCTGGGCTTAGTTCCTTTCCTTCCGGGAGGAGCCAACTTAACAGGAAATATATCGATCACTGTAGTTTTAGCGACGATCACCTTTTTAATGGTAAACTTTAACGGTAACAAATATTACTGGAAACACATCTTTACTCCTGATGTGCCATGGTGGTTGTATATCGTATTGGTGCCGGTAGAGATCATCGGGATATTTACCAAGCCTATCGCTCTTGCTATACGTTTATTTGCCAACATCACTGCGGGACACATTCTTGTACTGGCACTGATCGGTTTGATCTTCGTATTCAACTCCGTTTTTGTTTCATTTGTATCCGTTCCATTTGCTTTGTTTATTTATGGAATAGAATTGCTGGTTGCATTTATACAGGCTTTTATATTTACAATACTATCGGCACTATTCATTGGAATGGCGATAGAAGAACACCACTAATTAGAATTTTTAACAACAATTAATATATAGAATCATGATTACAGGAAGTATTGCTGCAATTGGTGCTGGATTAGCCGCTATCGGCGCAGGTATGGGTATCGGAAAAATCGGTAGTTCAGCTATGGAAGGTATTGCTCGTCAGCCAGAAGCAGCCTCTAAAATTCAAACTGCGATGTTGATCGCTGCTGCATTCGTTGAAGCAGTTGCTCTTTTCGCAGTAGTAGTTGCATTAGTGTAACTAAAAATGGTATTGTACTTTGTAGGATTGCTACAAAGTACATTCTATTGTTTAAGAAATAAAGATTTACATATATATACTTAGATGGAATTATTATTACCGGAAATTGGTTTAGTTGTTTTTCAAACCATAGCATTTCTATTGTTATTGTTCGTTTTGGCAAAGTTTGCATGGAAACCTATTTTAGCATCAATCAAAGAGCGTGAGCATACTATCGATGAAGCTTTAAACCAGGCTGAATTAGCAAAACAAGAAATGGTACGCTTAGCTGCCCAAAATGAGGAGTCTATGAAAGTAGCCCGTGCAGAAAGAGACTTGATCCTGAAGGAAGCAAAAACATTAAAAGATGCCATCATTAACGACGCAAAACATCAGGCACATACTGAAGGCGCTAAATTAATTGAAAAAGCAAAAATTGAGATTGAGAATCAAAAGAAAGCTGCTTTAGCTGAATTGAAAGATCAGGTTTCAACATTATCTATCGAGATCGCTGAACGTGTATTGCGCAGTCAGCTGTCAGACAAAACTAAACAACAGGAATTGGTTGCAGGTTTGTTGAAAGATGTTGAGTTGAATTAATTCTTGCTAACTAATTAAATATAACATGTCAGAAAATAAAGCAGCATCAAGATACGCCAAATCATTAATTGACCTTTCTACAGAGCAAAACTCTCTGGAAGAGATCAAGAATGATATGGTTCTTATTGAAGGAGTTATTCACCATAACAGTGAGCTCGCGGCAATTCTTCAAAACCCGGTTATTCCTTTGGGTAAAAAGTATTCAATTTTAGAAGGAGTATTTGGTAAGAGCGTTAATGCGATCACCAATGCCTATCTAAAGCTGGTTGTTAATAAAGGCCGTTCTGCTATTTTATTTGATACCACAAAAGCATTTATCAGACAGTATAATGTAATTAAAGGCATTGTTACTGCCGAGGTTACTTCTGCTATAGCATTAACAGATGCCAATAAAGAAGAGATCATTGCTGTGGTTAAAAAAGAAATCGGCGCAAAAGTAGTTGTCATCAAAGAGAAGGTAAACGAGAAGTTGATTGGTGGTTTTATTTTGAAGGTTGGCGACAGACAATTTGATGCCAGTATAGCAGGCAGTCTACATAAATTAAAGCAGGAATTATCCCACGGTGTGGTTTAGATCCAATAATCATTTACAGAATTACAAAAGAAATAATATAAAATTATGGTAGAGGTAAGACCAGACGAAGTATCGGCAATTATCAGACAACAATTGTCGGGCTTTAAATCAGAAGCCGAACTTGAAGAAGTTGGTACCGTATTACAAGTGGGTGACGGTATTGCCCGCATTTATGGTTTAACTAAAGTTCAATCAGGTGAATTAGTTGAATTTGAAAGTGGTTTGCAGGGTATCGTTTTAAACCTTGAAGAAGATAATGTAGGTGTGGTTCTATTAGGCCCATCCAGCAATATCAAAGAAGGTGATACCATTAAACGTACTAAGAAAATTGCCTCTATTCAAGTTGGTGAAGGTATGTTAGGCCGTGTGGTAAATACATTGGGCGAACCTATCGATGGTAAAGGACCGATCATTGGAAAGACTTATGAAATGCCGATAGAGCGTAAAGCTCCTGGGGTAATTTATCGTCAGCCAGTTGCTGAACCTCTGCAAACAGGTATCAAAGCGATTGATGCAATGATTCCAATTGGCCGTGGTCAGCGTGAGCTGGTTATTGGTGACCGTCAGACTGGTAAAAGTGCAGTTTGTATCGATACCATTATCAATCAAAAAGAATTC
>Ga0233344_1000095_pt1 | contig 17445 bp, 15 predicted proteins | sample GEONDECOMP281_FD_180697 | JGI IMG/M metagenome (GOLD analysis project Ga0233344, IMG submission 180697) | Leaf litter microbial communities from Shasta-Trinity National Forest, California, United States - GEON-DECOMP-281 | ecosystem: Environmental > Terrestrial > Plant litter > Unclassified...
TTCTGCAGAAGAAAGTCGATCTGGTTAGTGATGAAGGCTTGTCTAAGTATGTGAAACCCTTTGTAGATAAAGATAAAGTTCTCATCTATGAAAGGTAGGTTAGGTGATAAAGTTAGGCTTCAGCATATCCTTGATTCAATTGGTGAGATTGAAAACTATCTTGACGGTGTAACCATCGAACAATTTATTAAAAATTCGGAAAAACGTTTTGCTACAATAAAACAGATTGAAATAATAGGGGAGGCTTGTAATGCTCTTACAGATGAATTAAAATCTTTGCATCAAGATATTCCCTGGAGATCTATAATTGGCTTCAGAAATATATCAATCCATGAGTATTTCGGTGTAAATCTACAGCTTGTTTGGGAAATTGCTTATAATGATCTTCCTGAACTAAAAGAAAAAATGCAAATCTTACTGGATTCCTTATTATAGATACTCAACGTCCTTAATTATAGGAATCAAATTCAATTAATGATATGGCGAAAATCATATTTACAGGTTGGGAAGTTGGGATGCGTGGAATCCCATTTATTGAGCTGTTAAGGGAAAAAACAAATATTTCCTTAAATCAAGCAAAAGTTATCAAAAAGGGAATCGTTAATAATGAAATAATTGATTTAACAGTTGCAAGCAATAGTATTGCATCTGAGATTGTTCTTGAGGCTCGCAAAATTGGGGTTATCTGTGAAATTATGATAAAATAAGTTTTCTATTAGAGTTTCAAAAAATATGATAACACGAAAAATGTCACTATTGAACCTACTAGTGCTTATTTTATTTACAAGTATTGCAATTGGCCATTTTTTTCCACCAGTAGGAATCTTGGCTTCTCCATTTATTATAATCATAATGACGGGATTAATTATTTTTACTGACAACAAGTTTAAATTTATGATAAAATGCCTGCTAGCTTATTCATTTATAGGACTAAACGACGTTGGCCTTAGACTCTTTGCTGGTGGCATACATGACAGTGAAGGAATCGGCTGGATAAATGCGTTGCTTTTTGCTGGGTTAATTCCCTGCATTATTATGCTATTTGTTGGGTTATTCCGAAATAGAAATTCTGCTAATTGGGTTAGTATAAGTGGTATTCTAATATTTGTTTTTTTGATTTATATTCATCTTCAAATATTTGAAACATTAGGTATTCAATTAAATCAACGTGATTAGTATTATTTGAATAACAATATGGGATGGAGTTAGACCACAGAATATTCGAATACCAAACTGCCTCAATTTGCACTTCAATTAAATATTCATTTTCTACTTAAACCAAAAACGCTCCTAAATTACTTTAGAAGCGTCTTATTTTGCTGGTGATCCCGCTGGGATGTGAACTTCGTTCAATTTTCAGCGTTTAAAAGCTATCTGGGAAGGTTCGTTAAAAGTGACTCACCGAATCACTCACCTTTTTGTTTGTATATTTTAGTTGCAATTGCTATTATCTAAATATACGAAATTTTCAGAAAAACAACTAATATTCCATAGAATAATAGAGTAAACCATTGAAACTTGCCGCTCTCTTTCTTGGAAACAAGAGTATTAAATAGAATTATGTCATTTATATTTTTTAAGGCTAGCTATTAAAGATAATTGTCTGATGTAAACCTATTTTGAGCAGTACCGAATTTACTGTTCAAAGCATTCCAGAATCTGGAAGGAGAATATGCTTTCCTCCAAGGCCCTCTTCTCGTATCGATTGTATAAAAATCCGACCGCAACAATATACACGCCTTTTTAGCACGGCTAACACAGACGTAACACACACGTTGATCTTCCGCCAGTAATATTTCATTTCCGAGATGCGCCCAGAAAGGGAATTTTTCTTCTTCCATTCCAAGCATAATAACTACCTCAAATTCTAGTCCTTTCGCACTATGCCGAGTTGTAATGGTAACTTCGTTATCCGGGGCGCCCAATTTAGCAAATCGAGAAAGTGTTGTATCCTTCAGGTTATGCAACTTTGCCTCCTTTATTAATATGTCTAAATTTTCGCTTTCATTAGGATATTGCTCAGAACTAAATAGAAGCTCTTTCAACTTAAGTTCATTGATGATAAAATGAAGCCAATCATAAGTTGATATGTACTCAAAGCTGTTTGTTAAAATTGTATGTAGCTTGACTTTCATCACAATATCATCAACATTCCGATAAGGCAAGTCGTGTTCATGAACAAGCCTCTTCCAGAAATTAAACAAATAATCGAATGATTGACTCATTTTATTAACGCACCAATCTGCACACTCTTGAAGCCAGACGACAACTGCGCTATTCTCAAAATCCCATTTCGATATATAAAATGGAATTTGTTTTAACCTAAGCGATCTGGCCATTGCTTTAACCTGATCATTTGCACCAGTTATGATGCCAATTTCATTCAGAGACACACCATCATTTATTAGCTTAGGAATGACCTTCTTTGCAACAGTATCATATTGAGGCTCCATTTCTTCTGGGCATGAAATAAAGGTAAAGTCCGGTGCTTCGTCTGTCCGCAATTGTGCTACATAAACTGGAATCGGTGGAGCGGGAAGTAATGTTTCCAACGATGCTAAAATAATATGCTGATTACTGCGATAGTTATTTGATAATATTATTGATTTAATATCATCCAGACCCATAAGTTCTTGAAGAAATTCAGGATAGCCTCCATTGAATCCATAGATGGACTGGTTCATATCTCCAACTGCAAATAATTTAATATTTGAATTGAGCGCTAATTCCAAAACCATTTCATGCAGAGCTTTACCCAAATCCTGGTATTCATCAATTAATAACCAAGGAAATCTACATCTTAGCGCATGTCTAACAAATTCTTGTTCATGAATCATTTTTGCAGATATATTTATGATACTCACAAAATCAAGGTACGGGGTCGCTTTCAACTTTGATTCATAAAGCTTCGCAGCCTTAATTACTTGTGCTGGGGAGGTCATATTAACTATACTTAAGCCTTGAGAAGATAGGCTTCGATGTCTGTTAATTGCGATTAAAGGAATATCTCTAGCATCAGCACTTAGTTCATCCAACACGCTTGAATAAATATTACGCTGAATTTCGGTTGGCAATATCTTCAATGGATAAGTTACCCGATACTGTGGATAGAGATGGGCAAATGGCATCAAGACGTGGATTAGGCTGAAACTATGAACTGTCCCAATAAAATCTTTGCTACTAGCTCGATATCCATAGAGTTTTAATCGCTTTTTTAACTCTCTAACAGTTTCCCTACTGTAACTGATGCACGCAAGACCTGAGGGTTTATGTATAAAACTTTTCGCCAGCAACACCGTCTTTAGAGCCAGGACACGTGTTTTTCCACTGCCTGGGCCCGCAATAACAGCTGTATTAGACATTGAGTTATATGCTTCAAATTGCTTTTCATCCTTTCGAATTAGTTCGAGATCAGAGTAGAATAGCTCATTCATGACCCCTTACAATTTGCACAAATTCAGAAATACCTTCACTGACATAAGATGGCACCAATTCAGGTGTTAAGCTTCCTGATAATCGCTGGGCAAATCTACCCTTACTAATATTATCATCTATTTTCGTTAACGCTTTCCAATATGTGCCATCGTCTAAAGCTTTATTGAAGTTTGCTTTCATTCTATCTCCGCCAGTTACCAGATCAGAAAATATTTGCTTCAGCAGTGCTTTAGCATCATCGTTGGCGCCCTTCATCATATCGACCTCTAGAGTATACTGTCCTATGAAACAACCCAGTGAACGTAGGAGAATATCCTGTTCGGTGATGTCGTCGCTGATATCGTCACTGTCTGCTATGCCAAGCTCAATTAACATCGAACAAATTATCTCATTACCACGATAACCTCCCTCGACATCTGAATGAAGTATATGATATTTTCTCGTACGTTTTTCTTCACCTGTTTCCTCATCAGTAGTAGTGACAATTTGGTAATAATCTCCATCTGTAAATAGACACCAAGGAATATTTAATGAGTTGAGCAATTGAACGTAGGGAGAAAAATTTGTCGAATCTATGTTGCATACAACAATACCAACATCGTCTAAATTTTGACCAGAAAGGTCAGCTGCTGCTGCGATAAAATATTCTTCGGTGATGCCTTCGACTAACATAATTCCTTTACCAAAATAAATCTCACCCCTTTTTGCATCCAGATACCGTTCTATATCTTTTTTCTCCTGCTCACCTATTTTCAGATTAACAGTGGAGTAAATTTTACTTGATAACCCTTCATAACGAATGTGGACGATTGACGAAAGCGGAGCTACCGAAGTAATATAAGTTGAATGGGAGGTGAAAATAACGGATGTCCCGCTTTTATGTAAAACCTCTCTATATATTAGTCGTTGTAAAACAGGATGAAGATGTGATTCGGGTTCCTCAACGGCTAAAATAGTAAATGATTGCACGTTGCCTGGATTATTTTGATCCATAAACTCATATAAAAAGTCGGCTTTTTGTACGCTGATATTCTCATTTAACACATAGTTTCCTCTATCGCTTAGGGTGTACGCTGAAACTAAAAGATCGAGGTCATCCTCCTCCTTAAGTGTCTCAAATTGCTCCGGTTTTAATATTGGAGGTATAGTTCGGTCTTTTAGTAAAATCAACATTAATGATACATACAAGATGTTAGCAAGTCCGAGACTTAGCTCTGCAATAGGCCGTTCTTTTAATCCCATATATACTTGCAAGGAATATAATAGCCTTTCAGTATCAACATCGAAAGTTCGTAAACTTATTTCATTGTCATTTTGAAGACCGGATAACGTATCAAACCTCCTCTGCAATGCCTTTTTTACATGTTGTATTTCGTCGAGTTTTAGAATTTCATCTCCAGCGAGTTTGATTGTTTCCGCAATGTCCTCTAGATCTTCCTTAGGTATATCATACTTTTTTATGAGCTTAAATAATGGTGAATTCTTATTCGCCTTGAGCTCACGCTCAACATCACGGAGAGCCTTTATTACATAAATATTGATGTATGATCTGTCTTCACTCGTAAACTTCGACAGATTGTTCGTCCCTTTGTGAATTTCAAATTTATAATTTAAAATATTTCCAAATTGATCTAGATTCGGAAAGAATCCATACCTGAATTGAAGTGTTGGCGGGTCTGAACTGATCAAAGCATCTTCAAATTGAGCTACAAGCTTACTATTATGTTCGTACCCTCGTATTTCAAGAATTATTTCGATTTCATCACCATTTATCATAGGCATCTCCAAACTATCATGAAAATCGCTTTCAATGAGTTGACGGTCGTTATCTGAAAAATCTCTATCTAGAATTAGCTGAATTGCTCGAAGAAAGTTTGTTTTGCCAACATTATTTTCTCCAATTATAACCTGTTTATGATCTAATAAAACATCAACGTCCAGGAAATTCCTGAAATTTTTGATTTTGACCCTAGAGATATAAGGATTTTTGAATTCTTGCATAAGAGGCTATTTAGATTTATATATGGTTTGTCAAGCTTTCGATTGACCATTAGCAAAAATATCAGAAATTCTGACTTTATAACATCAATATTCTAAATATTATTTAAGACAAAGAGAAGTATAAGAACAATATTATTCTTTAGGAAATTTATTAACCTGTGGTTGGTTAGATGGAAAAATCTATTCCTTTTGCTCTACCAAAATTCCCAATAGATATGTGAGCCTGCCTCCCGTTTTCTCAAATTACGCTCAGCGGGCGAATGATTAAATCTTATCAAATGAAAAATATCGTCTATCAATGCTTTGGTCTCGGCGAAATATCCATGTCCCATAAGATCAGTAGTTTCTAATGATGCATCTATGGTATCTAATCCATCGGCAACGGCAATCTCAGAGGTAACTTTACCTGCTCTCTGTATTTTCCCGTGAATCCCTGCCGAAAACCATAGAGCAATATCAACTGCTGATGCATATAATGTAACTCTTTCCGAGCTTTCCACAATCTTAGGTGCGATACGCTTTATGAAAACTTCAGCATCAATGTCAGGAGCAGCCAAAATTACCTGATTGAACAAGAAATCTTTGTTAAAGCCTTGATCCACTAATGTCTGAAGGGCATCTGTTATTAGACGATTGCCCATACTGTGTGCAATTATGTGAATCCGCTCGGCACCAGTTAATCTAATTTGTTTCAACAATTGGACAATATCCTCTGTCGAATATCCACCTGCTGTTGCCTCATCCGCTGTGTACCACAACAAATTCCTTCTCGAAGGCCAACTGTAGACAATTGGAGCGCCATTGAAACCGATATCGACAGCGATTTGCGCCGCACGGGAAACGCCTTCTGTAAAATCAACATTAAAACCATGAACGAATAAAAACGCATCTTTTTCTGGCGAAAGCTTCACTTTCTCACCTATTTCACCAAAAAAATCTGCTGGGGTGAGTTCATTTACCTCTTTCAGAATAACAAAATTATTTTCATCGTTTGACGACCCTACTAAATACCACTTAGGCATTGGTAAATTGCCTTTTGATCTATTTCCGGGTACATTTACCAAACATTTCCCGAGGGCTAGATCTCCCCGAGAATTTGTATAGGTTATTCTTTTTTTGCTTTTAATTTTTTTCTTGCGATTAGTCGCAAAAAAAACTTCGACTTCAACATTATTTACTTTATCAAATTTTTTACTTAATAACTCGTCTCTGCTATTCTGCTTTTCAAAATAACTATAGTCTGGCTCAGATGGAACCGGAACAGACCTATTTTTAACGGTTCTGTCTCTGTCAATTTTGAATTTAGTAGTTTTTTTAATCTCAGGTGGGGTAGCCGGCCATTTTTTATACAAGTTAGTTTTATGAGGTAATTCTTCCTTATCAAGAAGATTTCTTAGCTCAATCAGCACGTTTGATTGCTTTTGGCCTACCGGTAAATCTACCTGCTTAACAAGAACTTTTCCAGTGCTAGCGTTGATGATGTATATCTTTACAGAGGATTCGCCTCTTAAAGCAGTTAAGCCAATGTTTAATTTTGTACCTGAAAAACTTTTCAGCCCATAATAGAGCATGGTTTGACCTTGGTATGAAGTACGCCTCAAGTCAACTCGCAATTCGTTTATTTGAAGTGTCAGCCCCGTTTTATCTCCTGCTGTGATTTCAAAATAGACATTTATATTCATTAGCCTCTATTAGTTTAATGCTAAAATACTAAAACTATAGGTATAATATTTAATACCGTAGGTATATATCTACCATCCCACTCAAAATGCCTATTTTTAAAATTAATATGAGAGGAATTAAAAATGGTAACCTCAATGCATATATATAGACAACAAAGAAATGAAAGTGAAATATTTAGATGTCATATCGAAATTTAAACAAAGCTTAAATGAGGGCCTAACCGTCTTATATGAAGGTTATGGTCAACATCTGTTCCAGTTCACAATAAATAAATGGCAGTTGGATGAAGATGAGGCATACGATACTGTATATAAAACATTAGAAGCCGTTTGCAAAGTTATTGATCGTTATCAATTTGATTCGGAAAATCATTTCAGCAATTGGCTTTTAAAAATTCATAAGAACAATATCCTACAATTGATCCGAGCAAAAAAAGCAAAAGATCAAATAGTCTTTCATTATGAAGATTGGATGGCTGAAGTTGTACAATATGAAGATGAAGCTTTTGACATGAGTAATTACGAGCCTATTGTAGAAAAACTTAATTATAATACACCTTATAAAGATTCGCCTCTAAATAATCAACTATTTTTTGCTATGCAAAAAGCATTAATGCTTGTTCCTGATAATGACAGGGAAATTTTGTTGCTACGAATGAATAATTACACATATGAAGAGATTTCACAAATGTTGGGCATTCCAAACATTAGTTTAAAAGTGAAGTTTAATCGGGCGAAAGCCAAAGTTCAGAAAAAAACACTTGAAATATTAAAAGATTCAAATCATGAAACCAGAAGAGAAAGTAATGCCATTTGAAAAATATCTTAACGCCTTTGCTGTGAGCGATTATAGCCAATTGGGAAACCTGGTAACTGAACAGGAAGCCGAAATTGTTTTTTCGACTCCTATAGAAAGGAAGCTCTCCGACGATAAGGTAGCCAGTTTATTGAGCAGATTAAACACTGCGCTATCTCAAAACTCTGTGGGCTCATTGATAAGCAATGCGATTAGTGACTTAAAAATAACTGAAGAAGAATTACAAGAGAAAACTGGATTGTCTTCACTCGTTCTTGAAGACATTAAAGGTGATATGATATTCACCAATAGTATTCCTGTTAAATCATTTGTTAAGTTGTTAAAAATGCTAAATCTTCCATTGGCTAACGTAAAGGCTGCGATAGATCAAACCTTCGAAAAGCTGAGCATAGAGAGTAGGATGCTATTTGCAACTCCTGCACACGTTCAACCAGCGTTTCGGAAAGGCTCTCGCCCTAGTCAAGGCGGTGATTTCCAACATAAACGTGCTGATGAAAGTTATTTATATCAGAACAAGGAAGCTTTGGAAAAATATACTAGAAGGCTAGAAGAGTTGTTTACACAAGCTTAAAGATCGACAAAATGGAATGGAACATATCTAAGATATCTACTCTACTACAATGCCATAGAAAGTTTTATTTTAACTATGAAGCCGCTAGTTTTCATTTTGCATACCCATTGAGGCGAAAAGCTTATGAACTTTCGAAGATGCAATCATTAAAAATGTGGCAAGGAAGTCTTGTGGATTATTGCATTACAAATATGGTTGTACCAATTTACAGAGATCGTCAGAGTCCTGATTATAACAAGATCGCTAATGACCTAGTAAACATAGCAAAAAGGCAATTTGCATTTTCTGCAAATGGTCATTATAAATTACAAGGAATAACAAAAACTGAAGTTGGAGCTGATTTCTTGATTTTAGATGTACATGAGAATGGTGTGAATTATTTGCCAGACGAAGTTGAGCAGATTTACAAGAACATCTATGAGATCATTATCAAATTCCCATCTTATGAGAGCCCTGAATCTCAGAAAACAATGCACCAATATCTTTCTGGGGCTAGCTTCCTAAGACCTGATGTCAGATACTTTGCTTATGACTTTGATGGCGTAAAAATAAAACCACAAATTGATTTAGTACGCCATAATGGGAAAACCTTGGATATTATTGATTGGAAGGTATCAGCGCAGGAAAATGCTGATTATTCTAAGCAATTGACCTTAGAGGCTATTGTTACTTATCATTGTACAAAAAAATGGTATCTGGATAGAAATTGGACTCCTGTTCCAACAATTCAAGATGTCAAGTTGTATGAAGTAAATCTTCTACATGGAACCGTAAAGCAGCATCCTTTCAATAAGGAAAGTGCTGCAATTGCCTTAGATGAGGTATATATGCTGCGCGACCAACAAGAAAGACTTTCCAACCAAAAGAAGTGGGATGAAGTTGATCTAGAAGCAGAATACATTAGAACAGATAAAGTAGAGACCTGTGCAATTTGCAAGTTTAGAGGATTGTGCACGCATATGTTAATTAATAATTTTATTTATGATGAAGACGAATATTATAAATTGGTTCAGGATAAGCAATTGGCTTGACCTTACCTTTCGCTACCGTTTGGTAGAGGTTGCTGTCGAAGGATTACAAAATAATTCGAAAGAACTTAATAAGGCCTTTTTTAATGCCATAAAGTTTTTATCCTCTGAAACGAAGGGTGTGGTTTCTTCTACACATCATAATGGTAAGAGATATATCGCTATTAAAGAGGATGCCGTCTTGGAAAAAAGAACTATAGCGGGTAGCCCGCTGAATATCGTACTGACTCCGCTTGAAGGTGTGCATGTATTGAATCCTCGTGATATGGAAGATGATAAATTAGAGCTTGCCATAAGATTCTTGGAAAGCGCTATCGACTTTCAACTCAATAAAAACAATCAACTTTGGGATGCCGGAACTAACGTGTTCTTAAACAAGATTCCTCTAGATCAATCGAATGATAGGAAAATAGACACTTATCAAGGTTTTAAATATAAGGTAGTTGCGGAGGATAAGAACAATGTCTTTGTTTGCATTGATTTAGCATATAAATATGTAGGGAAACAAACTTTGCAAGAAATGCTAAAGGGTCTTCCTCAAGAACGTCACGCCGCTCTTATTCAGGGTAAGAATTTTCTTTATCAGAATGGAGATAGCTGGTATACTGTCAAAGGAAGTTCTGCTGGGCTAAGTATTTCAATTACTCAAGTAGATAATGATGTATTCAATGGTAGCGTTTATGATTACATCACCACAAAAGGAAGATACGCTACTTCCAAGAATAAACCAAGTTTAGATAGAAACTCCCCAACGTTCTGGCACGGATACGGCAATAGTACTTCGAATGTTGTGGCTGGAGCATCATCTCTAGCAAAACCAATACATTTTGCAGAAAACGGGCTACATAAAGTTTCAATTAATGATCCCGATAAACGTTTTAGAAATGCTGAGTTCAGAGCTGCTAAATACTTTCAAAATCTAAGTTTTGGTAACGTCGCACTAAAAATAGCAACTAAGCCACATCAAAAATCTTGTGATGCATTCTCACTACCCTCTCTGAAATACGGAAACAATGTAATACTAGACCCCTATGCTGGCGAGATCAAATATAACTCTCCATTGAGACAATTTCCAAAACGACGAAGAGAGTTCATTTATAAAAATGGGATCTTGAGTGATGCCGCATTCACACCTCAATACATATTTGTACCTGATAATCTGCCGTACAGCTTTGCAAAAAGCCTCAAATATTACATGGATAGTACAATTAAGCAGATAGCTAAGGGGTTTACCGGATTCGTTATACATCAATATTCAATGAAGCAGGCACCATTTTCAAGTAAGGTGTGTGAGGATATTAAAGCGATGGTAGCAAGTAAAAATCTTGCCGGAGGCATTGCATTGTTCATCTTACCAGAAGGATATGAAGATGGAGGACGATTTAATACATATTTGCATCATTTGGTAAAAAAAGAACTGTTTAGTCAAGTGAAGATGAAATGTGTTAGCGCCAAGCGACTGTTAGAATACATGAAACCAGTAGTAAACGCCATAAATCAAAAAATTTACGAGGTTCCAGATTCCCTAGCTTCAGAATTTAGGTCTTACCAGATGAATACCATTTTTGAATTGTTGATTATTAATAAAAAATGGCCTTATGCCCTTGCTGAAAATTTACATCACGATTTATATATAGGCATCGATGCACATGACTTCTTTGCAGGTTTCGTTTTCTTCTTTAAAAATGGAGAGAAGATCGTATTTGACGTTCAAGAAGTTTCTAAATCTACAGGTTCCTTCAGAAATGAAAAAATAAACCATGCCATAATTCAAGAAAAAATCGTGAAAGTCCTAGGCCGTCATCTTAAGATTGGAGAGGATGTGCCTAAGAGCATCGTTATTCTAAGAGATGGCGTAAGCTTCGGAGAGGAAGAAAAGGCCTTGGTCGGTGCCATTGATGAACTGCACAAACAAGGTTTAATTAATAAAGATGATGTAAAATTGGCAGTGGTTGATGTTGCAAAGTCATCAGCAATTCCGGTTAGAGCAGCAGCATATAACGGTTCAACAAAAATCTTGGAAAATCCGAGCAGTGGGACACATTTTTATATGAATAATAAAAATGCTTTTATTTTTAATACTGGCTTCCCATATAAAGTTCGTGGCTCTTCTATGCCATTGCAGGTCAGTCTTGCATTCGGAGAAATAGAATTTGACAAAGTACTTGAAGATGTTTTTCGGCTTACTCAAATCACTTTTTCATCACCAGATCGACCTACCTCACTTCCACTACCTTTAAAGTTGATTGACACGCTGATTAGGGATGTAGCTCACGAGTATAATTTTGCCAATACACAGGAAAAAGAAGTTAAAATGTTAAACGCTTCATAAAAAACGACACTATGAGTGATTTTAATCAACTTTTCAAGAAATATAACTCCGTTTCAAATTTGACTAACGAATTGAACAATTCTGTCATAACGCTGAAGCGAAAAAATTTAATGTCTAAACCGGGCGTTCAGGAGGAACACCCTAAACTTCAGGTAAGCAAAGAAGAAGTTGAAAAGGCATTAGTTGAAATATACAGCATTTTGAAACACTTGGTTAGCTTCTATAACCAGCCTGACATCAAAAATGAACTATACGAACTTAAAGATAATGCACTTTTTAAAAATCAGATTTTGAAAAATGACGATTTTAAAAATCAAATTTATGCTGCTCTTGAAAAGCTACAAGGCAGCCAGGAATTAAGTAACGGCGATCTCTCAAACTTAGACAAGTTTATTTCAATCCTTGACAATGAAGCGTCCGTGCTATTCAGAAAACTACGTACGAACAGGGAATGAAAGATTTTACCAAGGCGTTGTATGCCGATCTCTTACATAGGATTGATGTTGTCATTGATGACCTAAACCGTACGGATCATCATGAAGATATAAAGGACCGCTTTATTGCATTAACGCTGAAGGACATCCACGAGATTCGTACTGTTCTCCAAAATTCATTTGATAGTGGAATACTTGAGTTCGAAGAACTGACTGGGAATAATTTACATTTGTTCAATAAATCAAATAGGGAATTTAAAGCTATCCATTCCTATAGGTATCTCGCTATAAAGAATTACGGTAAGCCAGAAGTTTTCTTTTTTCGGCTAATAAGCCAGATCTATGATGAACACCGCATCAATGCACGTGCACCCATCGTATCTACGATCAGTAATCATGACTATTATTATTGGGCAGTGCCGTATTATGAAATGATTGCCTTGCCAAGTGGGGAAGAAAATAGCCTATTGAATCTGCCAGACATCTATCATGAAATTGGGCATTTGTTACACATCATGTTCAATGGAGGAAGTTGTGAATCATCCACTAGCATTATTGATAAACATTTTCAAAAAGAAATGGTCAGGGTCGAAGACGAAGGAATTGGAGAGCATTATCTACCGATATTGGAGGAAGCAAAATATCTATGGGCATCTTCGTGGCTAGAAGAATTTACTTGTGATCTTGTAGGCACTTATATGACGGGGCCTGCTTATGCGTGGACGAATCTGAAATTGCTATCTACAGGACATGGTTCTTCGAAAATATTTGAATCATCTGACTCTCACCCTGCTGATGAAGCCAGGATGACTATTATACTCTTAATGTTAGAAAAGCTAGGGTTAAGTGAAGATAAAGAAAAAATAGAAGCTTCATGGAAGGTCTTTTTAAAAGATACAGAAGTATTCAGACCTAAAGAACACTCGTTGATTTATCCAACAAAACTACTTCAAGTGATCGTTGACGAATTTTACCAATATTATAATAACGCCGACTTGGCGTCTTACCCTGAATTGTTAGCAAGTGGCAATATATCTATTTCCCAAGTTTTAAATGAAGCCTGGACATTTGCCCAAAACGATCCCGGTCAGTATTTCAGTTATGAAACTTCTGCAATTTGCGATTTAAAGAAAAGATTCAATATAGAAGATGCCGTTGAAGGAACGCTAACAGTATCAGAACAAACCTCGGGATCCGAGATAGTCATTCGAAATTCTTAGGAGTTCCTCCCCAAATTGTTCTGCTTTCACTTTACCAACCCCCTTTATGGATGAAAGCTCAACTATTGAATGTGGTGGGTTTGCTGAAATTGCTCTACAAGCTTGCTCACCGAGTACTAAATAGTCTGAAATATTTCTTTCACTGCTATACTGAAATCGCCACGCTAAAATCTTTTCGTAAAGTTCTAGATTTTGCACCTTTGGGGCGTACGGATGAAGTTTATTAAAATTAAAGATGGGTTTATATTCCATCGCTTTATCTTGAAACAACTGCATCATTTTATATGGCGGTACTGATTCTGCCTCCAGTGAGAGCACTGAAATTCTAGCCGTAAGGTGCCTGCATAAACTGTTGTAGATGTAGATAAAATTTGAATTTGGTTCTAATGCAATTGTATTATTTGGAACTCGTGTCAACATTTGATTGAGCGATTCGAGTTTTGGTAATAGATATGACCGTGCTTGATTATATCTTGTTAGTACTGCTCTATCTTCATGTAAAGATTGTAGGAAGAGGGATTTGCTAAACTCTACTTTTAAAAACTTGTCAGCTACTATTTTGGTTTCCTGAATAAAGAGTTCTTGAGATTTAATAAAATCACTTTTAATTATTAAGCCATTAGTTGCATCTTGAGGAAATTCATCCCTTAATAAATTCATTTCATCCGCCAGTATGCTAAAGTCTAAAAGACAGTATAATACTTGGTGCAATTGCTCGTCTTCGGCATCTTGGATATCGACAGCACCCGTCTTTGGTATTTCTGACATAAAAGACACCACTACAGGATCAGCAATTATATTTTCCGGCCTAACCGGTGCTTGGAGTACTAATCCTGATAGCCTACGGCACCTGCTTAAGGCTACGTAAGTTTGTCCATGTGCAAAAGCATTCTCCACATCAATACAAACTTTGTCAAAACTCAGGCCTTGACTCTTATGAATTGTAATTGCCCACGCGAGTTTGAGAGGATATTGAATAAATGTACCTGTGCTAGATTCTGAAATCTTCTTGTCGTGTTCATTCAAGCTGAATTTCGTATTTTGCCAGGCTTCTGGAAAAACATCAAATTCTGACTGATCATCGCTAAATAATACTCTGATATTATTATCTTCAATACTTATGACCTTCGCCGCCCTACCATTATAATAGTGGTTATTTCCCGATAAATCATTTTTGATGAAAATGACCTGCGCACCCTTTTTCAATAGCAACTCAAAATCAGCGGGGTAGGCCTCTTCAGGAAAATCGCCACTAACCCTCGCTTCATACCGAAAAAGGTCACCTTCTAACTTTGTCAGTTTAACCTTATTAATGTCGTATGCTAATTTATTATGTGTAGTTAGAGTTATATACTCGTCGAAGTCGGGTGGATTTAACTTAACATTTTTGTTAAGCATTTCCAATTTGTCATCGTCTAATACTCCATCTCGTATTGAGTTTAATATTTCAATAAACTCAGGGTCATTCTGTCTATAAACAGTTCTCAATTCGAATATAGAAATCGGATAGCGTTGAAAAATCTTACTACTGAAGAAAAATGGGTTAGAATAATATTTACTTAGAATTTGCCAATCGTTTTGGTAGACAGGAGGCAATTGATAAAGATCACCAACCATCAACAACTGCACACCACCAAATGGCCGATTAATTCCTTTGACTTTTTGCAAAATCGCGTCTATGCGGTCTATCACGTCCGCACGCACCATGCTGATTTCATCAATTATGAGCAATTCGAGCTTTGTAAAAAGGTTAACTTTTTCTCGTGACAATTTAAAAGAATCCAAATCACTTCCGTTTGTACTTTCAGGAATCAAAGGGCCAAAGGGAATTTGAAAAAGAGAATGCAATGTCATACCACCAGCATTGAGAGCTGCAACTGCTGTTGGGGCTGCTATGACGATGTTCTTGCTAATATTTTGTTTAAGAAAACGCAGAAATGTTGTCTTTCCTGTTCCGGCCTTACCTGTCAAAAAAATTGGTTTGGTGGTGTTTTCAAGAAAACAAATAATTTGATTATGTATGTCGCCTAATTCGAAGTCATTCATTCAGAGTACATCATTTTTCACAAAGATAGGTTAAATAATAAAACCTATTACACATTCGATATTGCGAGATAGCGATAACGACCCCTTTACACGGTTTTAACATAAGCGTACCTCATCAAAACCTAAAATACTAAAGCCAAGGTTCGCTCGAAATTTTTGGGCATAGCAAAGCGTCATTTCAATTATCGATAAAACCGTAACAAATACGTAACGGAGCAGAGTTTTGTAGTTTCAAAAATAGTTCGTAAATCGTTTCTGTAAGTCAGAAAAGCACATTTTACCTCATAATCGGGCGGTAAGGCTAGAAGACTCATAACCTTACTCTTAAATGCTACTTTTACTTGTGACAGTCTACGTAAAGACTAATTCTAAAGAAAAGCTTAACTTAGTTCATTTAAGTGTCATGATTTATGAAAAAAAGCTACTTCAAACCCCGCAAACGCTTTTCATTTCTTCCGCATCCATACGATTTAGGGACTTTCATAGGCTTATGGCACAGCCATGATGACAACCACTTCCTGTTGAAGATCTATAGAATGGATGAAAAGGAGTATTCCGATTACTATAATTACCACCTGAATTATGCCATAGAGAACAGCTTGATCAGCGAAGAAGATTTCTTTCGCCATGTGTGGCAGATCGTGCAAACTAGAATCAAACATTTCGAGATACAAGATCCTTTTTCAAATAATCATGGCATGCACAGGCAGAACCTTGCAAAGCTCCAACAGTTCCAAAAATATCTTGCGAGCATAGATGAGTGGAATGCGAGACCTGCCAATATCGTTATCGCCGAAAAAGACGACCTCATCCAGAACCAGAAACAAGAAATCGAAAAACTAAATGCTGAATTGGCGGAGTTGAATCAATATGAAGTTTCACTGAAGATCCTGATTGATGATGGACATCTGCCAACTTTCATAGATGTTATTCAACAATTGCGTGAGCTAAAACTGCCATCTGGCAGGAAACTTATAAAGAGCGACCACAAAATCCCGTACGCTAAGATGATTGCCAAATATTTCTCACACGGTGGAAAGGACATTCCCATAGAAACCGCTCGAAACTACTTTGTCGACAAAAAAGGAGATGTAACTATTAAAGGTACTTCGATACAACCAGAGCATCGCCTTTTCAAAGTTATACCAATAGAACCTGCCAAAAAATAGCAGGCAATTCATCCACTGTATATGACCAGTCCAATCGGATGGTCATTGTTTCAACCATTTCCCGCTACAAATTTGCTTCCGTAAACTTAAAAACGGAGGCATTATGCAGATCGAGATCTTAACAAGAGAAGAGCTCCACAGGTTCAAGTCCGAACTTATAGAGGAGATCAAACAGACCATCAGAACCGATGAAACGGTAACCAACAAACAATTCCTTCGAAGTTCGGAGGTAAGGAAGCTATTGAAGATTTCTTCGGGAACGTTGCAGAACCTTCGAATCAAAGGGATACTTCCCTATGAAAAGATTGGCGGCATATTCTACTATGCACATGCGGACATCGAACAGTTGTTGGGCGAAATCAGAAATTCGTAATGGGAACGGCAGAACAACTGGCCAGCTTCCTGAAGCTCGCCAGCGGGAACAGGCGTTTCCATCAATCGCATCTTAGCCTATATTCGGCCATACTCATGTACCACGACAAGGCATCGCGCCAAAATCCGTTTCGGGTTTCAAGGCGGGAACTGATGAAACATTCGGCCATCCGTTCTTATGCAACCTACCACAAATGCATGGGCGAGCTGATCGCAAACGGCCTTATCGAATACGAACCGTCGTACCATCCGAACCTTGCCAGCCGTGTTACTTTGTTGGAAAATAATAGCGAACCATGAGGGGTAGGCACATTGCAGAAAAGTCCTTTTCCTTCTTT
>Ga0233344_1000096_pt1 | contig 17297 bp, 16 predicted proteins | sample GEONDECOMP281_FD_180697 | JGI IMG/M metagenome (GOLD analysis project Ga0233344, IMG submission 180697) | Leaf litter microbial communities from Shasta-Trinity National Forest, California, United States - GEON-DECOMP-281 | ecosystem: Environmental > Terrestrial > Plant litter > Unclassified...
CCTCATCAAGAATTAATATTTCCGGTTCCCGGTATAATGCCCGGGCGATAGCCAATCGCTGACGCTGCCCCCCGGAAAGATTGCCCGCATTTTCTCCCAGATAAGTATCAAACCCATTAGGTAGTTTTTCTATAAATTCCAGAATGTTTATTTCTCCGCAGATGCGGATAATTTTTTTCATATCCGGCTCCATATCACCAATAGCTATGTTTTCTATAACATTACCGGCAAAAAGGTGCACATCTTGCGGCACCACTCCAACTATGCGCCGCAGGCTTTCATTGGTAATATATTTTATATCGTAGTCGCCAATTAAAATACTGCCAGACTGCAAAGGATAAATATGCTGAAGCAATGAAAGTAATGTAGTTTTTCCGGAACCACTTTCTCCCACTACCGCTGTAATCTTTCCTTTAGGAATAGAGAAGTTTAGGTCTTCAAAAACAGTAACACGTGTACCATACCTAAAATTTACATTTTTAAAAGTTATATCTCCTATCATATCAGCGCTCAGCGCCGCCCTGTTTTCTGTAGTTTCCCTTTCCAGATCCATGATCTCAAATAACCTGTCAGCAGCAATCTTCGCGTCCTGTAAAGTCTTGTTCATACCGATCAAACTAACCACCGGACCAGTAAAATAGCCGATGATCGCATAGAAGGATAACAACTCTCCCGCCGTGATCAGGTTGCCGATAACAAAAGCAGCCCCCGCCCAAAGCAGGATCACCGAAAAAAGGCCCGATATAAATCCACTGGCATTACCTGCCCAAAGTGAATTAATGCCGGAAGTATAAATAGTACGCAACAAGCTAACAAATCTAATCTCCGTTTTAAGATTGGCAAAACCTTCCAGTCCAAACTGTTTGATCGTACTTACTGCAGTAACAGATTCTACAAGCTGGTTTTCCAGTTCGGCAGTTTTCTCCATCAGCTTACGCTGCGTATCCTTATTCACCTTATTGGAGAAATAATAGATGACCGCGTATAAAGGCACTACAATGAGCATGATCAGCGCCAGCTTCCAGTAATAGGTGAACATTAAAGCAAAAGAGAAGAACAGGATAAATACATTCACCATAAAACCAATGAGCACGTCATTGAGAAATGCCCTTATCTTAACGGCATCGTTCATTCTGGAAATAATTTCTCCTACCCTCATGGTGTCAAAAAATTGCTGCGGCAGTTTTAGCAGGTGCTTGTAATAACCTAAAATTAGACGGGCATCTATTTGCTGACCTGTTTTAATGGTCAGTAATGTTTTTGCGTGACTGATAAATACCTGTAGAAAAATGATACCGATCATTACTGTTCCCATTAGATTCAGCAAGTTCATATTGCCATCGGGCAATACGTTATCTACAATTTTCTGCAGGAAAATGGAACTGGCTAATCCAAGAATAGTGTAAAAGATGGAACCTACCAGCACTTGCAGCAAAACTGAACGATGCGGCTTTAGCAGATAAAGAAATCGCTGTTCTAAGGTTACTTTTTCAATGCCGGCAGTAAAATTATCTCCAGGCAGTAAAAGGATAAGTACACCTGTCCATTTTTCTTTAAATTCCTCCTGACTGATTCTTTGTGTTTCTCCATATGCAGGGTCCATCACTTCCAGGTATTTGGGTGTTACTTTATAGATCACTACATAATGCGCCATATGGTTTTGATTCACATGCGCAATGACCGGCAGGGGTACCTCCGGTAAATTTTCAAAAGTTCCGCGTACACCTTTAGCTGTAAATCCGATCTTAACAGCTGCCTCTATTAAACCCAGCACATTGGTCCCCTTGGTATCTGTTGATGCAAACTGCCTGATACGGGCAAGAGGCAGTTCCAGATCATAATATGCAGCAACTGAAGCAATACATGCCGCCCCGCAGTCGGTTACATCGTGCTGCTTAATATTTATTCTTCTTTTTTTCCTCATCCTCTGCTCCCTTCTCCAGCTGCTGTTGCTACATTCGGATTAAGCCAGTCGTCGGCCTGGTCATATAACAATTGGAATAATGTGCGGCGGGTAACAAAAAATCTGGCCTGCAGGGTCATTCCTTTTTTAAGTTTACCTACATACCCATTTTTCAGCACTAGCTGATCATGATCCAGCAGACACCGCACTTTAAAATAAGGCTGTTTACCGTTATCCATAAAAATATCATTGGATATAGAGGTGATTTTGCCACTCACCATTCCCCATTGATTGTAATTGTAGGCATCTACCTGCACTTTAGCCTGAGTACCGATGTGCAATAAACCAATATCCCTGGGTAAGACATAGGTTTCAGCGATCATACCAGAGTCTGGAGAGATCTCTCCGAGCAGTTCATTTGCACTGATCAGGCTTCCGCGCTGAAGTCCTTTTAACTGCTGAACAGACCCTGTAACAGTAGCACGCAGTGTGTAAAATTCTTTCTGCTCGGAATATTGCTGGTTTTCTGAATGCAGTTCCCGGGTTTGGATCTTCAATGCATTTAATTCCGTTTGCCATTTACTGCCCTGATCTTCACCGATTAAAGAGAGTTCATTTTGAATATTCATCAGCTTTAGCTTTACCTCATCAAATTCGGCTGCAGAAACGGCATTACGATTATAGAGGTACAAATAACGGTCGTAACTTGTTTTTGCAGAGGCGTAACGCGACCTCGCTTCTGCCATCCGCTGCATAAAAAAAGTATATTGCTGATGATATATTCCTGATTGAAGCTGCAGTCTGCCCAACCAGTTATTTTTTTTATAAGCAGAGATCAGCTTTTCCAAATCTCCAATTTGTCCGTTGATATCATTTTGCTGCAAATGCACCAGATCATTCTTCCCTTCCAGGGATTCTCTTTTTATAGTAAGCAGGATCTGCCCGGCATTCACATGTTTATTTTCGGCGACAAATACGGAATCTATCCTGCCAGCAACCAGCGGCTTAATATCATTATGTTCTTCCACCGAACGAAATAGTCCTGTAGCCCTTACATTAACATCTACTTTTATAAAGAACAAGCCAAAGATACCCGCAGTTAACACGAACAAAATGGCCTGGTAAATAATTTTTGTTCCTGAATTATGGGAATGAAAATGGAACTCTGCGGTATTTTCAATAAACTCCTGTGGAAAAATATATTTCTCCTGATCCATTAGCATGTACAATTAAAAGCAAAAGGGAGAAATGTTATTTCTCCCTTTTGCAGGTTTCTTTTAAAAGATAATTCTTAGCCTAAAAGACCACCTAAGTTCAATCCTAAACCATGACCATCACTGGTCACAGAAACACCAACGTTTAAATTACCGCCTTGAGTTAATCCAGACAGCAAGCTGGTTAAACCACTAAGACCAGATGTTCCGCCACCCAGACCACTTAAAAGTCCCGTTAGAGAAGAAAGGTCCAGAGCACCACCCAATAAATTACTGTTCAATAATGCGCCACCATTGATTTCCGCCATTTCATTTTGATCCAATTCCTGAAGTTTCATAATTAATAAGTTTATATTTTTTTGGTTTTGTGCCTACTCTTTTTAGGTTTTCGACGCCCCCTAAACAAATGCAGTGATTAACTATACCTGTTCAAATAATTAAACGAGAAAGTTGTTTTTCAGGATTTTTGTTCATACCCCCATCAAACAACCCTTAAGAATAGATTACCACTTAAAGTTGTGGCATTTTACCCAACCTTAACGAGACAAAATACGTAGGCAGGACTACCATATCAATTGATGAAAAATAATATTGTTTAATAATCGCATTATTCATAAAACCGCCCTTTCCGTTTTTACGTTAATTTGATTTTCAGTATAAAATTTTGATCTTATGAAAGACCCCCTGGAGTTGAAACCGAAAATTGTTGCAGGAAACATCAGAAAAATTAGGGAATATAGAAACTATACGCAAGATTACCTGGCAGCCAAATTGTCTATTTCACAAAATGCATATAGCAAAATTGAACTTGGCTACAGTAAGATAACATTAGATCGATTATTTCAAATCGCTATCATTTTGGAAATTGAGGTAATGCAGCTGATTTGTGTTGACCATAGAACTACAGTTAAACTTGACCCTCCATATATCGAATCTGTAGTAAGTAAATCTCTTTAGATATCTTTGTTCCATGCAAATGGATGTAAATACAATTATAGAAAAGACGGTTTCTTATGTAAAGAAAACTCTTGCAGGAGCAGAAGCCGGGCATGACTGGTTTCATATTCAGAGAGTTTATCAAACTGCATTGAACATCAATGCGGCAGAGCAGGGGAATATGCTTATTGTATCCCTTGCGGCTTTATTACATGACATTGCAGATAGCAAATTCAATAATGGAGACGAAGAGATAGGCCCTCAGCTGGCTAAAGAATTCATGCAGGAATTGCAAATTCCTGAGGAGATAATTGTAGAAGTATGCCAGATCATTAAAAACCTGAGTTATAAAGCGAGTTTAGGCGGAGTTACTTTTCACTCTTTAGAGCTCGATATTGTGCAGGATGCAGATCGCCTGGATGCTATTGGTGCGATAGGAATTGCCAGGGCCTTTACCTATGGCGGATACAAGAACAGGCTATTATATGACCCGGCGACCCCTCCGGATCTAAATATGGATAAAGAAGCGTATAAAAATTCTTCAGCCCCCACCATCAACCATTTTTATGAGAAACTGCTGCGCTTAAAAGATCTGATGAAAACAACTTCGGGATTGAAGATGGCAGCAGAAAGACATCAATTTATGATCATTTACCTGGACCACTTCTATAAGGAGTGGGAAGGAAAGGCGTAAACTAATAATATTAGCATTAAAGTACTATATTTGTTAGCAAATAGTACATGATGTCTGAACGTATTAGAGAAAAACTAAATATTCTGGCCGATGCGGCCAAGTATGATGTTTCCTGTTCATCCAGCGGGGGTAACAGGAAAAATGAAAATAAAGGCTTGGGAGATAGTCACGCTTCAGGTATCTGCCATACTTATACTGAGGACGGCAGATGCGTTTCGCTGCTAAAGATACTGTTAACCAACCATTGTATTTTTGATTGTGCCTATTGTGTTTCGCGAAAGAGCAACGATATAGAGCGCGCTGCATTTACGGTAGAAGAAGTGGTAGAGCTTACAATGAACTTTTACCGAAGAAATTATATTGAAGGACTATTTTTAAGTTCAGGCATTTTTAAGAATGCCGATTTTACCATGGAGCGGTTGCTAAGGGTAGTAAAAAAACTAAGATTAGAAGAGCGCTTTAATGGTTATATACACTTAAAAACAATCCCCGGAGCTAGCGACGATTTAATCAGGGAAGCAGGAATGTATGCAGATAGAATGAGCATCAACCTGGAAATGCCTACTGAAAGCGGCTTAAAATTACTGGCGCCAGATAAAAGCCATCAGGACGTGATCAAGCCTTTGGGCTTTGTTCAAAACCAGATTGTTCAGTTTAAAGAAGAGCGTAAACTCATTAAGAGTGTTCCTAAGTTTGTACCGGCAGGCCAGAGTACACAAATGGTTATTGGTGCTACTCCAGAAACAGATAAAGAGATTATGCATACTGCTGATGCTTTTTATAGAAATTTCTCTCTCAAGAGAGTTTATTATTCAGGTTATATTCCTATCAGCAATGATAGCAGGATGCCATTGCTGGGCACACAGCCTCCCCTTATCCGCGAAAACCGTTTATACCAGACTGACTGGCTGATGCGCTTTTATGGTTTTCACGTGAATGAGCTGCTCAATGATGCCAATCCGCATTTAGATATAGACATTGATCCAAAACTAAGCTGGGCCTTACGCAACCTGCAAAACTTCCCCATTGATATCAATATAGCTTCTTACCAGATGATCCTTCGCATTCCGGGAATTGGCGTTGGTTCTGCCAAAAAAATTGTTCAGGCCAGAAAGTTCGGAAAACTGCGTATTGATCAGCTGAAAAAAATAGGAGTCTCTTATAACCGTGCAAAACATTTTATTAAATGTGCAGATACCCCTTACCAGTTAAAAGATTACCAGGGCACACAGATCAAGTCTTTTATTCTGGCAGAAAGTCAGAGCAAGTACATTAAGCACGACGTGAACCAGCTTATCCTGTTTTAAATGCAGATCTATATTTTTGATGGCAGTTTTGAAGGTTTGCTTTGTGCAGTGTTCGAATGGTTTGAACGCAAACCAGGGCCAGTTCAACTAAAAATAGAATCTTCGTTTCAGCCTGATGCTTTTACCCCTGTTTTGTATATCCATAATGATCAGAAAAAAGCGGACCGGGTATGGAAGGGTTTGCAATCAAAATTACCGAAAGATTGGATACGCAGATTTTACTGCAGTTATTTATCAGAACTGGAGGAAGCACACAGCGCATTATTTGTATTTACCTGTTATGTTTTTACGAATGGTCCGGGTGCCGAGAAAAACTATGGCCATTCAGCTGTTTTAACCATTAGTCAGCTGGCGAAAAAAGTAGAAAGGGAAAAACATCGTATGGAAGCTTTTATACGTTTTCAGCATACTGCTGATGGAATCTTTTACTGCGGAATCGATCCGGATTTTAATGTGCTGCCGCTGATCATGACCCATTTCAAAAACCGGTATGCAGACCAGCAATGGATCATTTATGATATAAAAAGGCATTATGGCCTATTCTATGACCTGGAAAAGGTAGAAGAAATAAAAATGGATTTTAAGGAGCATCAGCTAAGGATGAAACCTGCAGAAGCGGATCTGTCTAACAAAGAAGGATTGTATGCAGTACTCTGGAAAGACTATTTTAAGAGTATAAACATCCCGGCCAGAAAAAACATGAAGCTGCATGTACAGCATGTTCCAAAAAGATACTGGAAATACCTGACCGAAAAACAGCTCTAAACGGAATATAGGGTTTATACTTAACATTAAATTATAATTTATCTTGTAAATTGCCTTCATGAAGTTAAGTGTCCTTGTTTTAATCACTGCTTTAGGAGTCGGCCTCTCTATAGCTCTAGTCAATTTTCATTTTCAGCAAAGCTGGTATTTTATGCTGGTCTCTTTCGGGATTTCTTTCGTAACCAGTTTCATCTTATTTTATTACCTTTTGGAGAAGTATATCTATTCCAAGATCAAGCTGATCTATAAACTGATCCACAATCTTAAATTGGGTAAAGACTTAAAAGATGCCCTTGGAGAATATGTAAGTTCTGACCCGATCAATGATGTGGAGCATGAAGTAAAAGAGTGGGCAGGAGCAAAAAAGCAGGAAATTGATCTGCTTAAAAAGCAGGAACAGTTCAGAAAAGAATTCCTGTCGAATGTTTCACACGAATTTAAAACCCCTTTATTCGCTATTCAGGGATATATTGAAACTTTGCAGGACTGTTTACTGGACGATCCGGAAATGGCGGTTAAGTTTTTACAAAAGGCTGAAAAAAATGTTGAGCGCTTGAGTTACCTTATCAACGATCTCGACTCTATATCTAAACTGGAATCTGGAGAGATACCAATAGATTACCAGAAATTTGATTTTGTCCTGCTGGCTAAAGAAGTGATGGAAGCACTGGAAGACAAAGCAAAAAAAAGAGAGATTACCCTGTTCTTTAAAGAGAAGTATATGCATCCTGCCTTCGTCAATGCAGACCGGGAAAAAATAAGACAAGTGATGATCAACCTGATTTCTAATTCCATAAAATATGGAAAAGAACAGGGGTCTACCGCCATCAAGATCTTTGAACTCCACGATCAGTACCTGATTGAAGTAACGGATGATGGAATTGGAATAGATGAGAAACATCTTTTGAGACTATTTGAACGTTTTTATAGGGTAGACACACACCGTTCAAGAGAAGTTGGCGGAACAGGCCTGGGATTAGCCATTGTAAAACATATTCTGGAAGCACATGAACAAATTATATCAGTAAGAAGTACCTTACAAATTGGTACTACTTTCGCGTTCACTTTGCAGAAGACGGGCTAGATTTAATATTATATATATTTAATGTTAACACTTAACATTAACTTAACATTGTACTGCTATTTTTGCACCCATATTTTAAAGTTAACATGAACAATATTTTTAAGTTCTTTACACCACAAGACAAAAAATTCCAACCTCTTTTTGAACAGGCCGGAAGCAATGTATTGAAAATATCTGAAGTACTTTTTCTTGCTTTAAGTACAAAGGATCTGGAAAAGAGAAAAGAACATATCAAAGAAATAGAACGTTTGGAACATGTTGGAGATGACATTACCCATTCAATTTTCCTGGAGTTAAGTAAAAATTTCATCACCCCGTTTGACAGGGAAGATATCCACGCTCTTGCCAGTGCTGTTGATGATATTGCAGATTATATCCATGCGTCGGCTACAAACATAGAATTATATAACATTAAAAATATTGGTGATGCCATGATCAAACTGGCAGAATTACTGGTAGAGATGTGTACCGATTTAGATAAGGCCATCAGGGAGTTAAGAAGCTTTAAGAACATCAGGGTTATCGCTGATGCCTGTGTACGGATTAATAGCGGTGAAAATCAAGCAGATTATGTTTGTAATTTAGCTATTGCCAGGTTATTTGAATTTGAGACCAACGCTATTGAACTGATCAAGCAGAAAGAAGTTTTGCAAACATTGGAAATGGCAACGGATAAGTGTGAAGATGCCGCAAATGTATTGGAATCTATATTGGTTAAGAACGCATAAAATTATAAAAAATGGGCAATACCTTATTGGTTGTTGTAGTTATTATGGCCATTGGTTTCGACTATATCAATGGTTTTCACGATGCAGCCAACTCAATTGCGACGGTTGTATCCACCAAAGTCCTTACTCCTTTTCAGGCAGTACTCTGGGCAGCTCTTTTTAATTTTGCTGCTTATTTTTATTTTACAGATCACAAAGTAGCCAATACAATCGCCAAGACGGTACTGGAACAATATATTACTCTCGAGGTAATTCTTGCCGGGCTTATTGCAGCGATCATATGGAATTTATTTACCTGGTGGTATGGAATTCCATCCAGTTCATCACATACCCTTCTTGGCGGATTTGCTGGAGCAGGTATGGCAAAGGCAGTGAGTATGGGTGCCAGCGCAATGGCTGCTATTAACCTTGCCCCCATCTTAAAAGTGGTTGCCTTTATAGTCCTTGCTCCTGTAATAGGGATGTTTATCTCTGTAATTATTTCTATCATCCTGTTACATCTGGCAAAAAATGCCAGGCCTTCTGTTGCAGAAAAATGGTTCAAAAAATTACAGCTGGTCTCTTCTGCGGCACTAAGTTTTACGCATGGAGGAAATGATGCACAAAAAGTAATGGGTATTATCTATGTGGCTATGGTTGCTGCAAACGTATTAAAAACGGGAGACGCTATGCCAGAATGGATTCCTATTTGCTGTTATGCAGCTATTTCTTTAGGCACAATGAGCGGCGGATGGAAAATCGTTAAAACTATGGGCTCAAAAATCACCAAGGTAAATGCCTTTGAAGGAGTAGCTGCAGAAACGGCAGGTGCAGTTACCTTAGGGCTAACTGAGCACTTCGGTATCCCTGTTTCTACTACACATACAATTACAGGCTCCATTGTTGGAGTAGGCCTGTTAAAAAGAGTATCTGCAGTAAGGTGGGGAGTAACCGTAAACTTATTGTGGGCATGGATCCTGACGATTCCCGTTTCAGCAACTTTAGCTGCGATTATCTTTACGATTATCCGCTTATTTTTTTAAAAGGCTACGGTATAACTTATCCTGAGATCTGCTGATTTTGGCTGTTCCCATTTTGGGCCTTCCCTGATCAGCCTGATAGCCTCTTCATCAAATTCAGGACTTGCGCTTTTAGTTACTTTAATATCCGAAGGATGACTATCGGTGTCAATTAGAAAGCTTAACTCTACAAATTTATCAGATTTAGCATCCTTGAATTTATTATGATCACTCAGGTAACTATCAAAGTTCGCCCATCCTCCCACAGGTGTAGAAACTGATGGTGCCACTGTAGCTATGCGCGCAGTTATACTGCTTGCTTTAGTCACTGCTGCGGTTGCAGCAGACGTGACAGTATCTGTAGCTGTAACAACTTCTTTTGCCGATTGAGTGATGGCAGCTTTACCTGGATTAGTTGTTTTATTAATAATCGCTTTTTTTAGATCGATTTTAGGAGCTGAAACAGGATCTGTAGTACTGTCTACCGGAGCATTTGCAGCATAACTCTCATTTTTAGCAGAATCAATTACCGCAGGAGCCGGTGCCATATTTACTTCTATAGTATGCGGCTCATTTTTAGACAACGAATCCCGCTTCTCTCTTTCCCGCATAAAGAAAAATATACTCACCGCAATAAACATCACTGCCGCAGCGGAAGCAACACTTAAGCGCTGCCAGGTAAATACAGTCTCCTTTTTGGTTACCTGCTGCTGGGCAATACGTTCATACAGCTGTTTTTGTAATAGGGAAACAGATTGCACCGCGCGCCCTCTGGATTCACTTAATCCAGCAAGTGCCTGTGCTATAAAAGGATCTTCCAATGCCTGTTTCTCCAGTTTATGCATAGCCTTGCTATCAAGCTTACCATCAAGGTAATCTTCCAGTAATTCTATATCTAGCCAATCGTTATTCACTGCTGTTTTTCTCCATACAAATTTTGAGGTTCCGTTTACCGTTTTGAATATAGCTCTTAACTTTGAGCATTTCATAACCTGTAATATCCGCAACTTCCTTATAACACTTTTCCTGCAGATAAAACAGATCTACACTTATTTTTTGTTCATCGGGTAGGGTATCCATACACTTTTCCATTACCGTAAGCCGTTTTTCTTTAGTATCTTCTATATCAAGATGCACAAAATCGCCATTTTCCACAAAAGCATCTTCTAATGATACCGTATTATTCTTCGCCGATTTGCGCAGGGCCATTAAACAATGGTTTCTGGTTAATACATGGAGCCAGCTTTTAAAATTCTGTATCTCATGAACCTTTAGCTTCACTATCAATTCTTCAAAGATCTGCATTACTGCATCTTTACTGGCTTCTTCTTCTTTAAAATAATTTAAACAAACCCCGTAAACTAAAGGCATATATCTATTATAAAGCAGACCCAATACCTCCAGGCTACCCGTACTTTTGTACTGATAGAGCAAAGCAGCGTCGTCCTGCTCCTTACTTTTGTCTATATTTTTTATAAATTTCAATTACTGTCGAAAATTCTTTTCAAGTATAAAAATATTTTTCGACACCCTTGCAGAATTCTTCATTTTACATAAAGAAGCAGAATTCTTAATATTACAGAGTTTTGTGTAATATTGAGACATATAGCATATTCAAATGAAGAAATTTAGACCATTACTCTTTGTATTTTCCGCAGTATTCATGAGTAGTTTTACCGCGCATAGTCAATCCCAGATAGGATCACTTTTAAATAAATTGCCAAAAGGCAGCCCTTCCAGCCTTGAAATGGGGCAGGGTATTAAGGAAGCCCTGCAAATAGGAATTGCTAAAGGGGCTGATCAGCTTTCAGCAAAAGACGGATTTTTAGGAAACCCTTCAGTTAAGATCCTTTTTCCTCCTGAAGCACAGAAAGTTGAAAAAATGCTGAGAAGCATTGGACTAGGATCTTTAGCAGACAATGTGATCACCAGTTTAAACCGCGCAGCTGAAGATGCAGCAAAAAATGCTAAACCTATCTTTATGCAGGCCATCAAACAAATGACCATTAAAGACGCCACAAATATCGTTTTGGGAGATCAGAATTCGGCTACAGAATATTTTAGAGGTGCCACTACAGCACCACTGACGGAAAAATTTAGTCCTGTAATTGCAGCCAGTTTAAATAAAGTTGGCGCCACAAAATATTGGAGCGATGCCACCCGTCAATACAACAAGCTCCCATTGGTAAAACATGTGAGCACAGATCTTCCTGCTTATACTACCCAAAAGGCCATTGATGGTATGTTCATACAGGTTGCAGTAGAAGAATTAAAAGTTAGAAATAACCTTGGTGCCCGTTCTACACCAGTACTTCAAAAAGTATTCGGTTTTGCAGATAAGAACAAAAAGTAAACAGGCATAAAGGCAACAAATTGCACATGTGCATCATAGCAATGTTACCTTTAAAAAAAATAGAAATATTGATAGAAATAAAAGCTACTTTTATACAGAACAATTACGAATAACTTACAGGTATATTGGATTTTAAAGATTTTAATTTTAACCCTGATCTATTAGAGGGTTTATTAGCGATGGGTTTCAGAAATGCAACTCCTATACAACAGGAAGCGATTCCACTCATCCTTGCGAAAAAAGACTTAATTGCTTGTGCCCAAACGGGTACAGGAAAAACAGGAGCTTACCTGCTGCCGGTCATGAATATGATCAGCCAGACAGAGAACCGCCATAATAATACGCTTATCCTTGCACCTACACGTGAACTTGCACAGCAAATAGATCTGCAGGTAGAGGCCTTATCCTATTTCACCAATATCAGTTCTTTAACTGTTTACGGAGGCGGGGACGGCATTGCTTATGAACAGCAAAAACGCAGTATGCGTGAAGGTGTTGATATCATTATCGCTACTCCGGGAAGACTGATATCTCATCTTTCTTCAGGCTTACTAAAACTTGATCAATTAGAGCACCTGGTGCTGGATGAGGCAGATAGAATGCTGGATATGGGTTTTTATGATGACATTATGCGCATAGTAAGCTTTCTGCCAGAGAAAAGACAAACTGTATTATTCTCTGCTACCATGCCGCCAAAGATCAGGAAACTGGCAAGCAGCCTTTTACATGATCCTGAACAAATTAGCATAGCCATTTCAAAACCAGCAGCAGGAATTAACCAGCAGGCTTATATTGTGCATGATGCACAAAAAGTAAAACTGCTGACCGAACTGATGAAAAATGTAGAATACCCAAGTATTTTAATTTTTGCTTCTACGAAGGAAAAGGTGAAGAACCTGGGAAAGGTTTTTCGTGGCCTGGGCTTTAAAGCAGAGGCTTTCCACTCGGACCTGGATCAGAAAGAACGGGAAGGAATTTTATCAGAATTTAAGAATAAACGCGTACCTGTACTGATCGGTACCGATGTACTGTCAAGAGGAATAGATGTAGAAGGTATTTCACTCGTGATCAACTTTGATGTACCGCATGATCCTGAAGATTATATTCACCGGATTGGACGGACAGCAAGGGCCGCGACCACAGGAACCGCGATCACCCTGGTAAATGATAAAGACAAGCGTAAGTTTGCCAATATCGAAAAACTGATCGATAAAAAAATTGACAGGATGCCTCTGCCTGAACATCTTGGAGAAGCACCTTCAGAAACAGAATCTGCCGCCACTGGCCCAAGACCAGAAAGGCGCGAACAGGACAAGCCAAAACGCAAATTTTGGAAAAAGAAACCGAAAGTCGCAGGCAGTACCTCTCAGTCTGAGTAACATTGAACAGGAGCAACAATTGCTCCTGTTTTTTTTTATCTTTACTTTTATGCAAAACCTACCTCCACTAGCCGAGCGCATGCGTCCGCAAAATCTGGATGAATATGTTGGCCAAAAACATCTCGTAGGGCCAGACGCAGTTTTGCGTAAAGCCATACAGAGCGGACAACTGCCTTCTATGATCTTTTGGGGTCCTCCGGGAGTAGGAAAAACCACCCTTGCCTATATTATATCCCAGGCATTAGACAGACCTTTTTTTAATTTAAGTGCAATTAATTCTGGCGTAAAAGACATCCGCGAGGTGATCGATAAAGCAGCCTTGTTAAAAGATGGCTTTTTAGGCTTGCCAATCCTCTTTATTGATGAGATCCACCGGTTCAGTAAATCTCAGCAGGACAGCCTGCTTGGGGCCGTAGAACGGGGTTTGGTTACACTGATCGGGGCAACTACAGAAAATCCGTCTTTTGAAGTCATCTCCGCTTTACTTTCACGCTGTCAGGTTTATATCTTAAAATCTTTGGATGAGGACGAATTATCAGGCCTGCTGCATACAGCTATCCGTGAAGATGTAGTGTTAAAAGAGAAAAATATTACAATACAGGATCATGAAGCCCTGATCCGTTTATCAGGCGGTGATGCCAGAAAATTACTGAATGTACTTGAAATAGCAGTGAATGGCATTGGCGGAAAAACCATTGTACTCACCAATGAGAATGTACTGGAACATGCCCAGCAGAACCTTGCGCTATATGATAAAGCCGGGGAGCAACATTATGATATCATTTCTGCATTTATTAAATCTATTAGGGGGAGTGATCCTAATGCTGCTGTTTACTGGCTTGCCCGTATGATCGAAGGCGGTGAAGACCCTTTGTTTATTGCAAGGCGTTTACTAATTCTTGCCTCAGAGGATATAGGCAATGCAAATCCCAATGCGCTGTTACTGGCAAATAATTGTTTCCAGGCAGTAAATGTGATCGGGTATCCTGAAGCAAGGATCATCCTTTCACAGGCAGTAACCTATCTGGCTTCTTCTGCCAAAAGCAACGCTTCTTATGAAGCCATTAATAAGGCCCAGCAACTCGTTAAACAAACCGGTAACCTCCCGGTTCCGCTGCATATCAGAAATGCGCCCACCAAACTCATGAAAAATATAGGTTATGGTAAGGATTATAAATATTCCCATGGATATGAGGGTAACTTCGCTGCACAGGAATATCTACCAGATCTCATTAGTGGTACTCAGTTATATGATCCCGGTAAAAACCCCGCTGAAGAAAAACTCAGAGAAAAATTGAAACAGAACTGGAAAGATAAATACAACTACTAATAAATATATGCTCATAACATTTTTAAATCACCAGTGGACCGGCTTCTGGCGGTCCAAAGGAAAGGCTGGTACCATAGCAGCCCAGCTGGTTATGGGATTCCTGCTGTTATACATTATCGGCGTGTCTATCCTGGTAGGCTACAGTATGGAAGAGATCATTGAACAGCTCCTTCCCGGAAAGGATATCTTATTGGTATTTAACGGAATGATACTTTATTATTTTGCTATTGATTTCCTGGTTCGTCTTCAAATGCAGGAGCTGCCCACTCTGGCTATAGTACCTTATCTTCATCTCAATATTAGAAAAAGAAAACTGGTTAATTTCCTGAATTTAAGGGCCTTGTTCTCTGCTTTTAATATCCTGCCTTTGTTTATCTTTTTTCCATTTTGCGTACTGAACATTGGTAATAATGAAGGGCCGCTTGTTGCTGCTACTTACATGGCCGCTATTTTCTCTCTGATGATCTTTAACAATTACGCCGCCCTTTATTTCAAAAGGATTGCTGTTGGAAATCTGAAGCTGGTGATCGCAGGACTGATCATTTTACTCACAATAGGACTGTTAGAGTATACCAGGGTTTTTTCTATTGCATTTTTTTCCAACCTGGTATTTCATCAGATTACACTTCATCCTGCAATAGCCATTATTTTTCCGGTGCTGGCAGTGACCATGTTCCTGATCAATGACCGTTATTTAAGAGATAATCTTTACCTGGAAGAATTAAAGGCCGGAGAGCAAAAAAAATCTGGTGCCGACTACCCCTTTCTGGATAGATTTGGAGATGCAGGTGTACTGGCAGCTTTGGAAATTAAACTGATCCTGCGCAATAAACGTCCGCGGGCTACAGTTACTAAAGGGCTAATTTTTCTTGTTTATGGATTTTTCTTTTATAAGCAGCACCTTATTGATACCAATCAATTTGGAAAGATGCTTTTCCCAGCTATTTTTATGACAGGAAATATGACCTTACTTTACGGGCAGTTTATGTTTGGATGGCAGGGCGCAGAGTTTGATGGTATGTTAGCTAACAGCGTACATATAAAAACCTTTTTTAAGGCTAAGTTTTTAATGCTGACCATTGCTTCTACTTTACTCACTGTTTTGGTAAGTTTTTATGGTTTTATCAGCTGGAAGATCATTCTGATACAATTTGCTGCATATCTGTATAATATTGGCGCAGGTACATTAGTTGTACTTTACTTTGCTACTACGAATTATAAATCTATCGATTTGAGTAAAGGGGCAAGCTTTAACTGGCAGGGAGTTGGTGCTTCTACCATGATCATGGGTCTTCCCCTTCTGGCAGGCCCTTTTTTAATCTACATACCGCTTTCTTATATCAATCCTTACTGGGGCCTTGCCGGTTTAGCGATCATTGGAATTATATTCCTCCTTACCCGCAATCTGTGGATAGACTTTTTAGTGCAAGAATTTAATAAAAGAAAATATAAAATCGCCGCTGGCTTTAGAGAAAGATCATGATAGAAATAACCCAACTAAAAAAAATATATGCCGGCCGCACTGTTGTTGATATTGACCACTTAAGCATAAATAAAGGTGAAACCATTGGTGTAGTAGGGAACAATGGCGCAGGAAAAACTACACTGTTCAGGATGCTGCTTGATCTGATCAGACCTGATGAAGGAGAGATACTATCCAGACAGCACAATGTAGCAACCAATGACCAATGGAAGGAATATACAGCTTCTTACCTTGATGAAGGTTTCCTGATCGATTATCTTACTCCTGAAGAATATTTTGTATTTATCGGGAGTTTACACCAGCTAACGGTAAAAGAAGTTACAGATTATCTAAGTACTTACCAGGAGTTTTTCAACGGAGAAATTTTAGAGAGGGGGAAATATATCCGTGATTTTTCCAAGGGAAATCAGAATAAGATAGGGATAGTTGCGGCACTAATGCAAAATCCGGCACTGCTGATTCTGGATGAACCTTTCGCCAACCTCGATCCTACCACACAGATTAGACTCACTTCGCATTTAAAATCACTAAAATCAAGTGATTTGACTACGCTAATCTCCAGTCATGATTTAAATCATGTAACTGATGTTTGTGACCGGATCATCCTCTTTGAAAAAGGAAAAGTGATCAAAGATATTTATACGAATAAAAATACACTGCAAGAACTGGAAGAGTACTTTTCCCGTTAACAACTGTACAGGATTGTAGCCAGTTTTATTTTCGTTTGGTGTGCCCGTAAAAATCCATCAGATTAAAATACCATTAAAATTAAATGCTCCAATGTTGTAACATAAATTCAATTTAATACATAATTGGCATTACGTTTGATTTAGAGCCAGAAGTAACCATATAAATTAACATCATCATGACTTCAAAAATTAGAATTGCAACATTCAGCATCGCATTAGCAATAAGTGCAATGGCCTTTCAAGGCTGTGATAGTTTAACAAAAACACAAAAGGGAGCTGGTATAGGAGCCGCAGCAGGTGGTGTATTAGGTGCTCTTATTGGAAATAAAGCAGGCAACACTGCTGTAGGCGCTATTTTAGGCGGTGCAGTAGGTGGTGTAGCAGGTGGACTAATTGGAAAGCGTATGGACAAACAGGCTGCTGAAATTCAAAAT
>Ga0233344_1000097_pt1 | contig 17289 bp, 12 predicted proteins | sample GEONDECOMP281_FD_180697 | JGI IMG/M metagenome (GOLD analysis project Ga0233344, IMG submission 180697) | Leaf litter microbial communities from Shasta-Trinity National Forest, California, United States - GEON-DECOMP-281 | ecosystem: Environmental > Terrestrial > Plant litter > Unclassified...
AAAGACCCGCTTGTTCTTCCTCCGGCGCTTCTTCCAGGCTAAATACTGCAAGCAAATCCTTTTCCCTGAATGGTTTCATAATCAAACCATCAAATCCCTGTTTAAGTACTGCATCCTGTTCCTCAGGTAATACTTGTGCGGTCATTGCATATATCTTAACATCTGCAGGTATGCGTTCTCTCATCAAACTGCAAAGCGCTATACCAGAAATTTCTGGCATCCGCATATCTATCAGCATATATTTTACCTGAGTATCCCATTCAGCAGCCAATACTGCTGCCGGTGTATTAAAACATAAATGAGGAATCTTATTTTTCGTAAAAATTATTTCACATAAATCAAGGATCAGCTGATCGTCATCTACCACCCATATTTTATCTTTTGTATTTAGATATTGAACCTTTCCTGGCTGTAACCTTTCAGCTTGCTGGCTTTCAGCAGTCTTAAAGGTTAGATAAACAGTAAACGTGCTGCCTTCACCAAGTTTGCTTTTTACGTAGATACGTCCATCCTGGTTTTCGACCAGTGATTTAATAATCGTAAGCCCCAACCCTGCACCGGCCTTATTGATGATCTCTTTATCTGCAGAATCTATTTGCTCAAATTCATTAAAGATCCTAATGCTTTCTTCTTCTGTGAAACCAATTCCAGTATCCTTAACCATAAATGTAAAATGGAGGTTATCCAACTGACGTTTGTAAAAAACCGTGAGAATCACCTCTCCTTTCTGCGTAAATTTGATGGCATTACTTAATAGATTATATAAAATCTGTTTTAGTCTAAAAGGGTCTCCTTCGATGAAATCAAGTCCATGAAGCTCTATGACTGTTTTCATCATCAGGTTTTTCTGTTCCGCTTGCGGTTTCATGACAAAAATTACTTCCTCTAAAAGATCCCTGATATTAAAGGCCCTTTGCTGAAAAGTAAATTTGCCTGATATGATCCTGTTATAGTCTAATATTTCGTTTACGATCTGTAGCAGATGTTCTGAAGAATGATAAATAGCTTCTATATCTTTTAAGTTAGGATGCTGCTGATTCCTTATAATTTCTGCGTAACCAATAATAGACTGGAGCGGCGTTCTTATTTCATGGCTCATATTGGAAAGAAACCGCTGTTTTGCCATCCCATGATATTCAGCCTCATCTCTAGCAGCTTCTAACTCTTTTCTGTACAGGTTACTTTTAGTAATATCAGTAAGAATGAGATACAGTAAGATGAGCGTCAGCAAGAAAAACCCGATCATGATCAGACTTATTCTATTGATGCCGGTATTTACTACCGATTTTGCCTGGATACCGTTCTGCTCAATCTGAGCAACTGCTTCACTTTCTACTTTTCTTAGAATATCCAGCATCTGACGGATAAGGGCATCATTGGCACTGGCCAGTACAGCTTCCCTATCCAGAAAACGGGCGCTTTTAATCTGTTGTTCTTTAGCAATACTGCGAAGCGATCTTTCCAGTCCTCTAGCCATCACGCTATCACCAGACAAGGCTATCGTATCTCGTTTGATCTTTTCTTCGTTAGTAACCTGATAAGACTTGTTCGATTTATCTTCTTCGTTTTTCTTGCCAAATAAGCGGCTTAAAAAACTTTTTGGTTTCGATTCATCTACTGGAAGAATAGTTACTGTGGAGGTCTTTTTTTCTGTCGTGACTACCGTACTATCCTGTAATTGTGGTCCCCTTACCACCAGTTCGTTCAGCTTTTGGACTTCCTGATTAAAGGATTTATTATTCACCAATCCTTCTCTCACTTTCAGATAATTGATAAATTGTTTATCCCTTTCCACCAGCAAATTTTCTATCGACTTTATACGTCCTAGCTGTACCGCATCGGTATGATACATGCTGCCCAGGGAATCAAGGAGTAGCCTGAGCTGTCTTGAATCTTTAAAAAATTGCCTGTATTTACCAGGGGAACTAAATGCAATACTTTTTTGCTGCTGATCCAGACTTGCTATTTTCCTGGAGACCTGGTTTACCAGACGTAATTTAACATTAGGGGTAGAAATTGCATCTACAGTGCCCAGCATTTCATTAAATGCGATCTTACTCACTCCCCATGCCAGAAACATAGCACAGAAAGCCAGTAAAAAGCCAATGATAATCTTGCCCTTAGCTGCACCCAGAAAACTCTTTTGAGGAACCTCTATCATTTTAAATCAGGTAATCAAGGTAAAGATAACAATGATCAAAGGAGTTTGTGTGTCCTGAAGAAAAATGTATTGTCATAGTAGGATATTGCAATTCGCTGTCAAATAATGATTTTATCTGAGTTTCGCATGGGTTCCACCAATGTTTAGCCTGAATATAGAACGGGTATACAACGGATTTGGAACGGGTATAGAATGGCAAGTTGGCGTTCCATACCCGTTCCAAACCCGTTGCATACCCGTTCAAAACCCGTTGAAGACTCAGGTAAAACATAGGTAAAATATAGGTAAAGACTTGATTAAACACAAACTTCAACAATCTGTCTTCAAAAGTTGTCGTTTCCACTATTTCGACCGCATACAACCCAGTCATAATACAAGCCTTAATTACTAACTTCGCAAGAAATGAAACCTCAATTTTTAATTGCAGCTCCTCACAGCGGTGCCGGAAAAACAACGGTTACCTTAGGCATTTTAAAGGCCCTAAATAGCAGAGGTCTGCATATTCAACCTTTTAAATGCGGACCGGATTACCTTGACCCTAAACTTCATACTATTGCTTCCGGGCAGCAAAGTATTAATCTTGATCGCTTTATGATGGATGATCAGCATATCGGTGATCTATATAGCGGTTATGGAGATAAAGCTGACGTGATCGTCACCGAAGGCGTAATGGGACTTTTTGACGGAGCCGTTAAAATGGAGGGAAGCAGTGCTGACATCGCCCGTTTACTTCACATTCCTGTAATCCTGGTGATTAACGCAAAAGCGATGGCCTACTCTGCCGCTGCACTTTTATTAGGATTTAAAATGCTTTGCAAGGACATCACTATCGCAGGAGTTATCTTTAATTTTGTGGAACATGCATCGCACTATAAAATTTTAAAAGAAGCCGCAGAAGATATGGGTATTACTCCCCTGGGATATTTACCCAATTGTGCAGCCCTACAAATCCCATCCAGGCATTTAGGATTAGTAACAGGAAATGAAATAGACCATAGTGCTATTATTGAAAGGGCAGCCACACACATAGAACAATATATTGATCTGGATAAACTGTTAGAAATAACTGCTATCTCCTTTATTCCCAGAGAAATACCAAAACAGCCAACGATCCAAAATTCAAGAAAAATAGCTGTAGCTTACGATGAAGCATTTAATTTTATTTATCCCGAAAATATAGCTGCGCTCTCTGCAATTGGAGAAGTGACCTATTTTAGTCCGCTTAAAGACAATACCCTGCCGCCTGCTGACCTGATCTACCTACCTGGAGGATATCCTGAATTACATCTGGAAGCATTATCAGCTAATAAAAATTTAAGGAATGAATTGAACAGGTATGCAAAAAATGGAGGTAAAATCCTTGCAGAATGCGGGGGAATGATGTATTTAGGTAATTTTATAACTGATGAAAAAGGAACATCCTATCCTATGACAGGTATTTTAAACATCACCACAGGAATGCAGCAAAAGAAATTATCCTTAGGCTACAAACGCGTGAATATAGAAGGAATTGAATTAAAAGGACATGAATTTCATTATTCCCAATTTATCGGACAGCCAGAAACAGATGTACAGATCAACGTATGGAATGCCCGTAATGAATTGCTTCAGCTTCCAGTTTTTAAAACAGGCAACATGCTGGCTAGTTATTTCCACTTTTATTTTGGAAATAACATTGAGGCTATTGAAACGCTTTTATTTGGCTGATCTCCGTTATTTATTACTTACATCTGCATCTTCAAAACTAGCCATATCATTTAAAAAGGCAATGGCACTCTTTACCAGTGGAAATGCCAATGCGCAACCTGTTCCTTCTCCTAAACGCAGTTTTAATTGCAAAAGTGGTTTTGCAGATAACTTAGCGAGTAAAAGCCGATGTCCCTGCTCATCAGACTGGTGGCTAAATACTGCATTATTTTTTACAGCAGCATTTATTTTGAAGGCACAGAGATAAGCTACAGTGCAAATAAAACCATCAATCAGGATCAGCATATTTCTCTTTTTGGCTTCCAGAATTGCCCCTGCCATTTGCATGATCTCAAACCCGCCAAAATAAGCCATTAACTGGTTCGGGTCTTGCTCTCCCTGATAACGGCTCACTGCCAGCTGCAGTATTTCTTTTTTCTTGAGCAGCTGCTCCTGGTAAACGCCTGTACCGGCACCAATACAATCATCCAAAGGAAGGTTTAACAAAACGCTCATTAAAACCGCAGCGCTCGAAGTATTACCGATACCCATTTCACCGAAACCAATCGTATTGCAGCCTTCTTCATTAACTTTCGCAACTACTTCCGCACCTTTTTCCAGACATAATTCCAACTCGTCCAAAGACATTGCAGCACCCTGGAGAAAAGATTTTGTTCCTTTAGCTATTTTACTATTTATAATTTGAGCATTAGGTGCAAAATCATAATTCACCCCAGCATCTACAATCTGCAGATCAATCTCATGCTGTTTACAAAATACATTGATTGCAGCGCCGCCTTCCAGAAAATTACCCACCATTTGCCGTGTAACTTCCTGCGGATAGGCACTCACCCCATGCTGGGCAATTCCATGATCAGCAGCAAAGACCACCAGTTGAGGCTGTTTAATTTGTGGGGATAATGTTTGAAAAACCTCTCCTATCTGTTCTGCTAATTCTTCAAGCATACCCAATGAACCCAGAGGCTTTGTTTTACCATCAATACAAGCCTTTAGCTGCGCAGAAAGCTTTTTTCCTACATACTTATCGTCCTGTATTTTTTTAGCAGCAGAAGGTTTATTTAGCAATCTTATTTCTTTTACATCCGGCTGAGCCGATTTTATCTTCCAGCCCAGCTGCTGCAGCATGGGTTGTTTTTCATAATCAGTAGCAGGTTTACCCACACAGAAATACCCCAAAGGCTCTATCTCAGCTGGTAGATTTAATATTTTTTTAAACTGGTAATAGTTCAATATAGATACCCAGCCCATAGAATAACCCTGCTCAGTTAAAGAAAGCCAGATGTTCTGAATGGCGCATACTGCGCTGAATTTCAACGTATCGTTACTGGCTACCGTACCAATGGTAAAATCGTTTAAAACAGACCTGTCATAACAGATCACTAAACCTAATGGTGCATCAACAATCGCTTCCAGCTTTAATGATTGGTAAACTGACTTTTGTTCATCGGTTTCGATCTGCTGATAAGCCTTATAATTGTACTGATCAAAAAGCTTTTTTACAGCTTGTTTAATTTCATCAGAACGTATAATAAAATATCGTGTAGCATCCGTTAAGCCCACACTTGGTGCCATATGGCCTGCCTCTAGTGCTTTTTTCAGTACCTCGTCAGGAATGGGGTCTTTTGTAAAATGCCTGGTATCGCGTCTTAATTTTAACAGATCTTCTAACATAATTATTTGGATTTACGTCCGCTGTAAAACTAAGAAGAAATAGCTTATTCGGGGACTGGTATAGGTTATCTATAATAAATAAGTAATTTTACCCTATTCAAATTGATGAAGAAGCATATTGATCACAGAAAGAAACAATCAGCAGTACCCGGTAGATAAAATTTATGGCATTTCATTAGGACCCGGAGATCCGGACCTGATCACCGTAAAAGGGCTTAAGATCTTAAAGGAGTCGGATATTATTTTTTATCCGGGATCTCTTTTTGAAGGCGGACGAAAAGAAAGTTATGTACGCCCGATGCTGGATCATTATGAACTTGATCCTTCAAAATTACAGGGCTTTTTTCTAAGAATGGGCCTGGATAGAACGGCCGCTGAAGAAACTTATATAGAAACTGCTAACCAGGTGATTGATGCATGGAAAGAAGGTAAAAGAGTGAGTATTGTATGTGAAGGCGATCTTAGCTTTTATGCATCTTTTTCTTATTTATTGGAAAAAATCCAGCAGGAAAATGTGATCATAGAACTGGTACCCGGAATCAATTCTTTTTCACTGGGAGCAGCTCATCATCAGGTTCCTTTGTGCCTGCAAAATGAAAAACTAGCTGTTCTGCCACTGACAAGCAACATCAGAGAAATTGAGCAGACTTTAGAAAATTTTGATACAGTCATCCTGATGAAGATTAGAATGGGATGGAAAACATTATTACCTGGTTTGCTGACAAAAAAATGGAATTACTATTACTGTGAGCGTTTAGGCACAAGTACAGCATATATAACTGCCGATATTGAGGCATTACAAAACAGAGAAATTCCTTATTTCTCTTTATTAATTATTAAAAAATGATCAAAGTTGTTGGTATTGGCCCGGGCAGTAAAGATTATCTCCTGCCCATTGCACAAAAGGCTATACAGGAAGCGGATGTAATTATTGGTTACCACTATTATTTCCAGTTTATAGAAGACCTCATTCAGGAAGGTACACTTTGCATCGGCAAAGAGTTAAGTGAGGAAGAAAAAAGAGCGGAGATTGCCATTGAAAAAGCAATTGAAGGTTATAACGTAGTGGTTATTGGTTCGGGAGATGCCGGAATTTATTCTATGGCCTCTATCGTGTACCAGAAAGTGGCCCAATCAGGAGAGGATATTGAACTGGAAACTATTCCTGGAATTTCGGCTTTCGTCGCCGCAGGAAGTAAGCTTGGTGCTGTTTTAGGACATGATTTTTGCTGTATCTCTTTGTCGGACTTAATGACCCCGTGGAAAACGATCCAAAAACGAATAGAAGGAGCTGCACTGGGTGATTTTGTGACGTCAATATATAATCCTAAAAGCGTAAAAAGATATTGGCAGCTGAATAAGCTAAAATCTATTTTCCTGCAGCACAGGTCTCCTGAAACGCCTGTAGCCATCTGTTATCAACTGGGCAGGGCCGATGAAAAAATCACTCTCACTACTTTATCTGCTTTGAACATAGATGATGTAGATATGTTTAGCCTGGTAGTTATTGGTAACAGCCAGACTTTTAAATACAAAAACCATTTAATCACCCCAAGAGGATATTTAAACAGGAAACCAGAAACAGGACCGCAAATACAGGAAGCTAGTTTCCAGGAAATAATAGGTCAGCTGGATATAGAAAAATATCCTAAGGATTTTTTATGGGCAGCGATTCGTTGTGTTCATACGTCTGGCGATCTCGATTATATCAATTACCTTACTTCCTCAAACCATGCGATTTCAATCCTGCATGAACACCTGGTAAAGGGAGGAACTATTGTTACTGATGTAACCATGGTTGAGGCAGGAATAACTAAAGCATTTACAGAAAAATATGGGAATAAGGTAGTCTGTCTGCTAAATTCTCAGGAAACACTGGCCCTCGCAGAAAAAGAGAATTTAACACGCTCACAAGCAGGAATGAGACTTGCTGCGCAGCAATATCCAGATGCGCTTTTTGTAATTGGGAATGCACCCACAGCATTAATTGAAGTTGCCGACCAGGTTAAACAGGGACTGCTTCATCCTGCGGGAATTATCGGTGCTCCAGTAGGTTTTGTGAATGTAGTGGAATCTAAAGAACGTCTTAAATTACTTGCTGTTCCCTATGTGCTCATTGAAGAAAAACGCGGTGGAAGCAATTTTGCGGCAGCCCTGGTAAATGCTGCTTTTACATTGGATACAAGCGATATATATTTAAACTAATGAACTGAAAAAGATGATCTTTCACGTCATAGGCATTGGAAATAAAAAACCTGAATTCTCTGAAAATTTACTGTCTTTCATTCAAAGTCAGCAGGTTTTTAGCGGAGGCTTGCGTCATTATGAATTGGTTAAACATCTACTACCAGCAGTACACCAATGGATACCTATTAGATCACCATTAGAACGATTGTTTGAAAGTTATCATCAAATCAACCAGCCTATCGTAGTGTTTGCAAGCGGTGATCCCCTATTTTATGGAATGTCAAATACGCTGCAAACAAAATATCCGCAGGCTGAAATACATACTTATCCCTATTTCAGTTCCATTCAGCTATTGGCACATGGTGCAAATTTAAATACCAATCACCTTCAAACAATAAGTGTGCATGGAAGATCATGGGCTGCTCTTGACACCGTTTTAATTCAACAGAAACCTTTGATCGGTGTATTAACTGATCACGAGAAATCTCCTGCTGCAATAGCAAAAAGGTTATTAGAATACGGTTACTCAAACTATTCTATCTGGATTGGAGAAGATCTGGAAGGTGTGCATGAACGGATAAGACACCTGGAACTGGAAGAATGTGCGGAAGAGAATTTTCATTCTTTAAACTGCGTGATCCTAAAACAGGAAATACCTCAAAATGTTCCTTTCGGCCTTGCAGATTCTTCCTTTGAAGGATTAGAGGGACGCCCGAATATGATCACCAAGATGCCTGTTAGATTATGTTCTCTTCACGCTTTAGACCTGGGGTCAAAAACGGTTTTGTGGGATATTGGCTTTTGTACCGGATCACTGAGCATTGAAGCAAAACTTCATTTTCCTCAGCTGGAGATTCACGCTTTTGAAAAAAGACCGGAATGCCTCCGGATCATGCAAAACAACCAGCACAAACATGGGGTTCCGGGCATTAATTCTTATATAGGTGATATCTTTGAAATGAACCTTACACAGATCAGCCAGCCACAGGCAGTTTTTGTAGGCGGACATGGAGGCCGGCTAAATGAATTACTGGAAAAAATTAATCAATACATCAATTTAGACAGTGTAATCGTGATGAACGCCGTACAGCAAGATTCTATTAAAGACTTTATAGCTTTTTCCAAATTGGTGAACTGGAAATTAGAAGAGCCTTTGAAATTAAAAGTAGATATGCATAATGAAATCACCATATTAAAAGCTACAAAAGAAATTTAATCATGTTAAAAGAGGAAAAAGTGTGTATAGTAACTTTTACCGATAGCGGATTAGTTATTGGTAAAGTCATTCAGAAAGAATTTCAACGCAGTAAGTTATATACCACCAGGCAAACAGAATATTCAAAGGACCTGGTTAAACTAGAGAACCTGGATGGCTTGTTGCAGGCGCAATTTCAGCGTTACGACGTATGGATTTTTGTAGGCGCACTAGGAATTTGTGTAAGAAGTATCGCTCCATTTATTAAAGATAAAATTACCGATCCGGCGGTGATCAATATAGACGAAAAGGGAACATTTGTACAGTCGGTATTAAGCGGCCATATGGGCGGAGCAAACCAGCTGACTAAAAAATTAAGTCACGTTTTACAAGCACAGGCAGTGATCACTACCTCCAGCGATCTGCAGGATTTATGGGCACTGGATCTATTGCCCAACCGCTTTAATTGGTCTGCTGCTACAACCGTATCATTGAATACGGCGATCTCACTGTTTGTAAACAATCGCCCTACAGCCGTCATCCTAAAAATAAAAGACAAGGGGACAGGTTACCTGGAGAAAACGAAACCAGGTTTTGCAAACATCTATTACGATCTCTCTGCAGTTGATCAAACTCAATATGAATTGCTAATCTATGTAGGATATGAGCTTTTTGAAAGTACGATCCCTGCCATTTCTTTTTATCCAAAATGTTTGAGCCTGGGAAGCGGCTGTTCAAAAGATATTGAACCTGCATTATTTGAAGAACTGTTATTGAAACAATTGGCAGATGAAAATATTGCTTATCAAAGTATAGCAGTTCTGGCTTCTGTTGATATCAAGGCAGAAGAAAAAGCTTATATAACTATTGCTGATAAATATCACTGGAATTTTGTCACTTTTCCTGTAAAAGAACTTGAAAAGGTCTCTTTAGCAAATCCTTCTGCCGTAGTACTGGAAAAAATAGGTGTACAGGGGGTTTCAGAAAGTTCATCTGCTATAGCAGCAAATACAACTGGCTGGCTGGTAGAAAAAACTAAAGCCGAAGTTCATTCAGGGAAAATGTTTACCCATGCGGTCGCCCTCATCAAATCTTTTGAACGCAGAGGAATGATCGCTATTGTAGGTGCTGGTCCGGGAGCTCCTGAATTGATTACCTTGAGGGGAAAAGAATTGCTGGAAACGGCCGACTGTATTTTATACGCAGGAAGTCTTGTTCCCGAAGAGCTGACACAATTTGCTAAGCCTACAGCAGTGGTCAGAAATTCTGCTTCGATGACCTTAGAAGAGCAGGTAGATCTGATGGACCTGATGTATCAGCAGGGAAAGCTGATCGTTCGACTTCATTCTGGCGACCCATCAATTTACGGCGCTATACAGGAGCAAATGACGATTTTTGATGAACGAGATTATAATTATTTCATTGTACCCGGAATTTCTTCTTTCCAGGCAGCAGCGGCTTATTTAAGATCTGAATTTACCATTCCTGAAGTTGCCCAAACGATCATACTTACCCGTGGTGAAGGAAATACACCCATGCCAGAACATGAGAAACTGGAAGAAATGGCAAAACTACGCGCTACCATGTGTATCTTTTTAAGTGCTGGTATTGTAAAAAAAGTAGAAGGGCAGCTTTTACAGCATTATCCTCCTGAAACACCTTTAGCCGTTTTATACCGCGTAAGCTGGAAAGATGAAAAAGTGTGGACAGGAAAATTAAATGAGTTAAGTGATATCATCAGAGACAATAAGCTAACCAGAACTGTGTTGATCATTGTGGGGGAAGCTATAGGGGCAAGAAAAAATCGCTCCTGGTTATATGGCGATAACTGGTATCATATTTTTAGGAAAAAAGAAGGCATAAAATCTATTTAAATGATCCTTTTACTGGGTGGAACAACAGAAGCGAAACAAGTGGCCTGTTCTTTGGAACAGGCAGCGCTCGATTACATCTATTCCACCCGAACCGAGGTAGAGTTTAAAGGTAAAGGACAATACAGATTTGGAAGTTTAGACACAGAAGGATTAAAAGACTTTTGTACTGAAAATAAGATTACCCATATCATTGATGCCTGCCATCCTTTTGCTGGAGAATTACATGCTACAGCATCCGCCATCGCCCATCAAATTCCTGTGATACGTTTTGAACGGGAATTTTCTGCAAGGATCACCCATCCATTGGTGCACTATGTAAGCGATTATACTGAAGCATTAATAAAAATTAAAAAAGAAGGTTATATCTCCATGTTAGCCTTAACGGGCGTGCAGTCTATTCCTCACCTCCAATCTTTCTGGCAGAGCTACCCTTGCTGGGTCCGTATCCTGGACAGACCATATTCAATAAATTTTGCTGCCAGATATAATTTTCCTGAAGACTATATCCTGTTTGGACTTCCGCAGGAAAAAAACGAGGAGATCGAATTGTTCAGCAGGCTTAACCCTAACGTAATCATCACTAAAGAAAGTGGTTTAAATGGTAAATTAGACACGAAGACAGTTGCCGCAATTGACTGTAAGATTCCTATATTTATTATCAAAAAACCGGCTCTTTCGGCTTTGTTTAAAATGGCATATCAACTGCCAGAATTATTAGCTATGCTGCAATGAGTGAGCTTCTGCCGATACCGGATGGTCCTTTAAGGACAGGATTCACCACGGGGGCTTGCGCTACAGCATGCACTAAGGCCGCTTTACTGGCTTTAATTCAACAGAAAGAAGTAGAAGAAATTACCATTTTTCTTCCTGTTGGTTACGAGCAGTCATTTTCCCTTTTATCCTGTGAGCTAAAAGCAATTGAATGCACCTGCACCATCCGGAAAGATGCCGGGGATGACCCTGATGTAACACATGGTGCAATTATTGGGTCTACCGTTAGCCTAAATGATTCAGGCCAAATCATTTTTTTACAGGGAAAAGGCGTGGGTAAAGTAACTTTACCCGGTTTAGAAATTGGAGTGGGTGAACCTGCTATTAATCCGGTACCGCGGCAGATGATTGAAAATGCCTGCAAGAAATTACTGGCAGAGCACCAATTGGCAAATAAGGGTTTAGACATTACCATTTTTGTTCAGGATGGAGAGATCATTGCTAAAAGAACACTAAATGAGCGCCTCGGAATTATAGGTGGAATCTCTATTCTCGGCACCACAGGCATCGTTACTCCCTTCTCTGCCTCCTCCTATATTGCCAGTATTACCCAAGGTATAGATGTGGCCGTAGCCAATGGTGCTGATCAACTGATCATCAATTCTGGTGCAAAAAGCGAGAAAAATTTAAAATTCCTGTTTCCTTTTCTTCCTGACTTTGCCTTTATACATTATGGCAACTGGATAGGAGAAACCCTCGAAAAAATAGCACATAGTCCCATAAAAAAAGTAACCCTGGGAATCATGTTAGGAAAATCAGTTAAACTGGCAGAAGGCATGCTGGATACACATAGTGGCAAAAATACCTGGAACAAAGAATTTGTGTATGAACTGGCAAAAGATACTGGTTATCCTCAGGAGCTTTTGGAACAGATTTTATTATTCAATATGGCCGGCCGGTTAATTGAATTGTTTAGCTTTACCAGCTCTGAACCATTCTACCAGGCTTTGCTAAAGGCTTGTTATCAGAATTGTTCAGTGTTAATACCATCTGTTGAGCTGGTATTATTCCTGATCAATAAAGATGGAGCATATATAAAATATCCAAATGAGTTTTCTTAGTATAAGCCGTCCGCTGATTGCAGGCATTTTACATTCTTTTGAACCTGATCATGTTACTGCAGTATCAGTTCTAGCCTCAGAGCAGGCGATCACTAAAAAAAGAATCTCCTGGTCGGTAATTTTCAGGGCTTCCCAATGGGCACTAGGGCATTCTGTTACCTTAATTATTTTTGGAGTTATTGCACTTATTTTTAAAGAATCCTTACACCGTTATGTAACCAATATTTCTGAATGGGCAGAAATCTGTGTAGGCCCTATCATGATCTTTTTAGGGGTTAAAGCCATCAGAAGTAATTATAAGATCAATGAAATGATTGCGGACAATAAAAAAATAGAAGCACATGAACATTTAGCTTCCAACCCAATCCACCTGCATGGAAAAAAGGGAGAAGAAATTGCCATGAACCCTTTAACACGTTCTTTTTGGGTAGGAATGCTTCACGGTTTGGCCGGAACAGGGGGCGCGTTAACCACAGCGCTGGTAATCAGTGCCACTACTATTGGTGGATCTATTCTAGTGATCGTGATTGAATCTGTGGGGATCATTCTAGCCATGGGTGTTTACAGTTATGTTTTGATCCATACCATGAGCAGGTTTTTAGAAAAGAATATGGCTGTTTTTAAGTGGATGAACGGAATTGCCGGCTTAGGTTCTATTACCATTGGCTGTATCTGGATCTACAATCTGATACTGACTCCCTTATTTTAATTTCAATACTACTTTTTAAATTCCCAGCAGCTTTTTAAACTGGCTGCCAATAGAATTCTTTTTCTCTCCTATTTTTTCATCTTCTTCAAAAAGAACGCCTTTTACATTAAGGTGATGTCCAATTTGTTCTGTGCCCACTTCTTCTTCAAAACCGATAATCTGTTTACGGTATTTGCACAGCTGGCAATTCATATTTCCATCGCCATTGATGGCTTGTTCTAAACGGCTATCGAATGCTTTTAACATCAGTTCATCAGTTCCAAACGGAGCAGTATAGATAAATTCCTGTTCAGAAAGCTTGTTCTTTTCCTCTAAGGCGGCGTATATTCTATCGAGCAAAATGCCAGTAAAGAAGAAAAAAGGAATGACGATCGTTCTTTTGAAACCCAGTTTTTCTACAAAGGCCAAAGATTGTTCTACAGAGGGATAGGCAGTACCGCTATAAGCTGTTGTAGCAAAGCCAAAACCCATTCCCTCCCAAAGCATGCTCATGAGCTTATTCACGTCGCTATTCGCATCTGGATCGGTTGTACCCCTACCCACAACTACCAGACAGGTCTCTCGTCTGTCCAGGGGACTTAAAGTGATTTCTGTTTCTTCGATTCTTTTTTTCGCAAGGTCTAAAATAAAAGAGTTTACCCCGATTGGACTGCCCATTTTTATGACCAAATCGGTATAGTAAGACTGAATAGTATTCAGTTCATAAGGAATATCATTTTTAGCATGTGCCCCGGCAAAAAGAATCACAGGCAAAGCATATATGGTACGTATGCCCTGATTGTATAAACGCTCAACAGATGCTTCAAAAAGTGGGTGGTTAAATTCTAAAAAACCATAATCTACTACGTAGTCATCTTTATAGCGATCTTTTAAGATTTCTACCAGTTTTTTAAATTCATCTACACCAGCAGTTTTCCTGGTACCGTGCCCGCAAAGTAATATTCCTTCTTTCATTCTATTTCGTTTGATAAACGGGCATCAAGATAATAAACACCTTTTATTTAATGCGGGGGCAATTTAAGAAAAAAGCAGAGCTGAATAGTTCTGCTTGGGTAATCATTCTCTTTTAATTGCGAACTAGGTATTTGTAGTGATCGTTGTGTCCATATTCATATTGATTAAAATTTAGTTATTAATAAATGTTTTAACTTGTTCTTATTATTGCTCTTTGATTCCTGTTTACGATTTTAAAGCTGTTACCTGATAAAAATGATCCATCTTCTATTTTTAATACGTGATCATATCGCATTGTTTTTACTTTTGAGAATCCGGCAAGTGCATGTTTTGTAATAATCTGAATCTCAATTGTTTTATCATTATTATTTAATATTTTTTTACAATCCATAATTGTAAAAAACTTAATTGCGTAATCTGTTCTTTGTTTAAGCCAACTTTCGCCTCTAAAAAAGTCTTGAAAATAATGCTTAAAATTGAATTTTGGTACTATTGAAGTTGAATCAAATACTATCGATAACGGAGAAATATCATCATTGGTTCCATTCAAATTCTTTATAGGTCTAATTACTACTGCAACAGCTTTCACATCATAGACCGGGAAGAAGCAAGAACGATTGATTACTTTGAAAAGAAATACCTTTTTAATCTTGCCATTATAATCTGTTTCTTCACAGCATATAATTCCAGAAATTTTAAAATTTGGCTTTAAGTTCCATAGTAAAAAAAGAAAAATAGTGGAAGACGAAAGACCAACAATTAAACTGGTTATAACATCTTTCCAAGTGATCAGCAATTGCATACGATAAGTTTCTTAACACAATGTTAAGTATTTTAAAGACAAACAAGAAACATTAATAGATATTTATTTTCCACAAAAGAATAATATGCGTCATTTTAATTAAAATAGGCTTTTCTTAAAATAATGCAGTTATAATAATAATGATCTAATACAATTCTTTATAATAAGCCTCATAAATCTAATAAAGCTTACAATATTTGATTGATCAAAGGAGTTAAATGCGCTTCAGAAATCTCATTTATAGATTGATATTGCCCCCCCATTGCTTTAGCTAATTCTTCGGCTTTGCCTAAATTAAAGTAATCGGATTCAGTATTTAAAACCAGAGATTTTATATTTAAATGCTGCAGCTGAGCCGCCAAAGTAAGCGTCTGGCTCCATGGATCTCCTTCGCCTGACAGGGCAACATTTGCTTTACCATCTGTAAGGACAACTAATATGGGATTGTACCCCTTTTTATCATATTGATGCAGCAAATTAATAGTTGTTTGCAGTGCATGGGGTAAAGGTGTCCGTCCTCCTGTAGGTAAACTTCTCATAGCCTCTTCTGCCAGTTCAATACTTTGAGTAGGGTTAAGCAAAACTGATGCTTCTATACCTCTAAAAGCTATTACTCCTACGGTATCTCTTTTCTGATAAGCATCTGTTAAGAGACTCAGTACAGTCCCTTTTACAGCCTCCATTCTTTTATTTGCTGCCATTGAGCCAGAAGCATCAACAACAAATAGAATCAGGTTGCTGATTTTACCATTGCGCTTTTTCTGCTGCAGATCATCTATTGAAATATTTAGCTGATCCTGATTTCTTAATACCGCATGAATTACAGTTGCGTCAATTGCGATATCCGTAGTACCTCTGGCAGGTTCTGAACGCACATAAGCCCCTTTATTGAAGCTGGCGGAGCTTCTTTTTCCGGCTTGCTGAGCCCGTGCAGATGAAGCCGTAAAGCCTTCTATTTTTGGCAGTATCACAGGAATAACTGCTCCAAATATTTGTTCTGGGGCTGCCTCTTTTTGATTTCCTTTACCAGGATTTTGATCAGCGTCTTTCTGCTCTTCTCCTTCCGTGGATAGGTTAGCTTCATTTTTTAGATCGGGATTGTTATGAGAAGAATTGTTTTTCCTTTCCTCATTGTCTTTCGAAGGTTCTTTTGGCGGGACCGATGGCTCCTGCCTCTGTTGCGAAGACGGTGGTTCTGAATTCAATTTCTTCCTGCTCCGATGTGCAAGAGCCAGTTTCGCAGCAGCCATTACATCCTGAGTGGTAACATCTCTACGCTGATCTAATGCAGCAAGTGTAATAGCAGTCTTGTACATCACGATATCAGCACGAAGGCTTCTTACATTTAAATCAGTGCTCATCTGACTAATTAAGGTCAGCAGTTCATCATTCAAATGAACATCAGGCAGCAATTCTTTCGCTGCAAGAACTTTGTGCTGTAAATCTTGTTGCTGAAGTTCCCATTGTTTAACAAAAACAATCTGGTCATTTTCAAAGGCAATACGTCTGCGTACTACCTCAGTTCTTTCCGTAACATCTACAGGCGCTTCTACATGAACCATTAGCCCAAACCGATCCAAAAATTGAGGCCTAAGCTGTCCTTCTTCGGGATTCATCGTTCCGATGAGCGTAAACCGCGAAGGGTGGCTCATCGATAAACCTTCACGCTCAATAATATTTTCACCGGAAGCCGCAACATCCAGCAGCACATCTACCAAATGATCAGACAGCAGATTTACTTCATCGATGTAAAGAATTCCCTGATGGACTGCTGCAAGCAAACCAGGCTGAAATTTCTTTTTCTTTTCTACCAGTACCGCTTCCAGATCAAGACTTCCAAGAATCCTTTCTTCGGTGGCACCCAATGGTAAATTTACGAATGGTGCTTCTACCACTTCGGCCAGGGCACGGGCAGCAGTACTTTTAGCCGTTCCTTTATCCCCCTGTATCAGCAAGCCGCCAATAGCAGGATTTATTGCACATAACAATAAAGCTAGTTTAAGTCTTTCCTGACCTACGATTGCTGTAAATGGATAATTAAATTTCATTACGCTCTTCTAATAAAGTTTCGCTCTGCAGGTAAAGATCCTGCAAAGCCTGTATCGTTTCTGCCGGGGCAGACCACATTTCCCGTTTTATTGCTTCCAGTAACCTTTCCGTAATTGCATGTAAGGCCCATGGATTATTTTTAGCAAAA
>Ga0233344_1000098_pt1 | contig 17234 bp, 17 predicted proteins | sample GEONDECOMP281_FD_180697 | JGI IMG/M metagenome (GOLD analysis project Ga0233344, IMG submission 180697) | Leaf litter microbial communities from Shasta-Trinity National Forest, California, United States - GEON-DECOMP-281 | ecosystem: Environmental > Terrestrial > Plant litter > Unclassified...
AGTTTTAGCTAGCAAAGAGATCAAATTATAAAGATCATAACATGGCGCAGATGAAGATTGGAATTGTGTCCGGCGCAGTATATTGTATACCACTCTTACAAGCGCTTGTGAATAGTCACACGCAGGTATCTGTTTTTTCAGATGCCTGCGCTGCTGAGCAGGATTTGTCTGTGGTCAGGCATTTTTGTGCTCCCGGCATGGTTCCTTTTCAGGAGGGCGACCCCGGGCTATTTTATTTTTGGCTGGAGGAGGAGAAACCCGATTTGGTTTTTATAATGGGCTTTAAGCATCTGATAGATTTAAACAGAATTCCTGCTCAGCTAAAGCAGCACCTGTATAATATTCATTTTGGTGCGTTACCTGCCTACAGAGGACCTAGTCCTGTATTCTGGCAGATTAAAAATGGTTCTTCATCACTCACTGTCACGATCCATCTCCTTAGTGAACAATATGATGCGGGGGATATCATCTGGAGTAAAGAGATGAAAAGAGAGCCTCATTTAAGTTATGGAACAGCCCATTTATTATTGTCACAAGTAGTGGTTGAAGGGGTCGGTTTTATCATGCAGCAAATGTTCCAAAAAAAAAGCCTGTCAGTACGATCCCAAAATAACAAAAAGTCGTATTACCACAAAAGGCCTGAACGGAAAGATGTGCTGATCCAATGGGACAATATGGCAGCTGCAGAGGTTGTTAACCTGATATTAGCCTGTAATCCCTGGAATAAGGGGGCAATCGCTTCGTTTAATCAGATGGAATTAAAGATACTGGATGCAGAGGTTATGGGAAATACGGCAGCAGCGCTCAACGTGGAAGAGGCTGGTCTGATTATTAATCATCATCACGGCCTTCAGGTGGCCTGTAAGGACAAAATGATCATTAATATTACTATGCTAAACCTGAATGACACTTTTATCCCTGCCAGGCATGCAGCTCTGTTCGGTTTTATACAGGGGCAATTCTTTGGCAGCTAAAGGCATAATTATCAATAATTGTTTACTTAATCATCAACCAATATGAATACAATCGGATCTGAATTAAACACCCCTCTGGATGGGTGCGGTGATATTAAATCTAAAAAGAGCTGGGTGAAGCCCGATATTGAAATCATCAGTAAGGATATTATCCATGGTGGAAATATTGCGTTTCTTGCAGAAAGCCTGACATCTTACGGCGACTCCGGAGCCTCATAATTCGCATTATTCATCCCTCGTAATAGGCCCGAAGAGGTTTATTTTCAAATATTTGAAAATAAACCTCTTCGGGCCTATTAATTTTATGTTAACCCCTTGATTTATAAAATGTATTGTTCTACCTTTGCAGTCCCTTATTGAAGGGTAAGAGTTTTTAATAACAATATAGAAAAACAAAAAAACAATGCCAACCATTCAACAATTAGTTAGAAAAGGTAGAGTAGCACTGGAGTTCAAGAGTAAGTCTCCGGCGTTGGACAGTTGTCCACAGCGAAGAGGTGTATGTACACGTGTATATACCACTACCCCTAAAAAACCAAACTCAGCAATGCGTAAAGTAGCGCGTGTACGTTTGACCAATGGAAAAGAAGTTAACGCTTATATTCCTGGAGAAGGTCACAATTTACAGGAACACTCTATCGTATTGATCCGTGGTGGCCGTGTTAAGGATTTACCAGGAGTACGTTATCACATCATCCGTGGAGCTTTAGATACTTCAGGAGTTGCTGGTCGTAACCAACGTCGTTCAAAATATGGTACTAAACGTCCTAAACCAGGACAAGTAGCTGCTGCACCAACAAAAGGTAAAAAGAAATAATCAGGAGGAACAAAAATGAGAAAGTCAAAACCAAAAAAGAGAATTATCCTTCCTGATCCGAAATTTAACGATGTTCAGGTAACAAGGTTTGTAAACAATATGATGTATGATGGAAAAAAATCTATCGCTTACTCTATTTTTTATGATGCAGTAGAATTAGCTGAGAAAAAAGCTGGTGAGAATGGTTTAGAAGTATGGAAACGTGCTTTAACAAATGTAATGCCTGCAGTAGAGGTTAAGTCACGCCGTGTTGGTGGTGCTAACTTCCAGGTTCCTACAGAAGTTCGTCCAGACCGTAAAATCGCTTTAGGTATGAAATGGTTAATTTCTTATGCCCGCAGACGTGGTGAAAAAACCATGAAAGAAAAATTGGCAGGAGAAATCGTTTCAGCAGCTAAAGGTGAAGGTGCGGCAGTTAAAAAGAAAGAAGATACGCATAAAATGGCTGAAGCCAACAAAGCGTTCTCACATTTCCGTTTTTAATTATTCGAAATCATAAAATGTCAAGAGACTTAAGATTTACAAGAAACATAGGGATTGCCGCGCATATTGATGCTGGTAAGACCACTACTACAGAGCGTATTCTTTACTATGCAGGTGTTAGTCATAAAATTGGTGAAGTGCACGAAGGTGCAGCAACAATGGACTGGATGGCACAAGAGCAGGAACGTGGTATTACCATTACTTCTGCTGCTACTACTGTTGGTTGGAAATACAGAGGACAAGATTACCATATCAACATTATCGATACACCGGGTCACGTGGATTTTACCGTAGAGGTAAACCGTTCACTGCGTGTATTAGATGGATTGGTTTTCTTATTTTCTGCGGTTGATGGTGTTGAGCCTCAATCTGAAACTAACTGGCGTTTGGCTAACAACTACAACGTTGCCCGTATCGGCTTCGTAAACAAAATGGACCGTTCTGGTGCAGATTTCTTGAAAGTTGTTGGACAGGTGAAAAGCATGTTAGGCAGTAATGCAGTTCCATTGCAATTGCCAATTGGTGCTGAAGATAGCTTTACAGGTGTTGTTGATTTGATTAACAACCGTGGTATCGTTTGGAATGAGCATGATAAAGGGATGACCTTTACTGAAGTGCCTATTCCTGAAGATATGCTGGATGAAGTTGCTGAGTGGAGAGAGAAATTATTGGAATCTGTTGCTGATTATGATGAATCTTTGATGGAGAAATTCTTCGATGACCCTAATTCAATCACAGAACGTGAAATCTTAGACGCTTTGCGTGCAGCAGTATTAGATGCTAAAATTGTACCAATGGTTTGTGGTTCATCTTTCAAAAACAAAGGTGTACAGACTATGCTTGATTATGTGATGGAGTTATTGCCTTCACCAATGGATTCTGCAGGTGTAATCGGAACTAATCCTAATACTGGTGAAGAAGTATTGCGTAAACCAAGCGAATCAGAGCCTTTTGCAGCTTTAGCATTTAAAATTGCAACAGATCCTTTCGTAGGTCGTTTATGCTTTATCCGTGTGTATTCAGGAAACCTGGAAGCAGGTTCATATGTATATAATGCACGTTCTGAAAATAAAGAACGTATCTCCCGTATCTTCCAGATGCATGCAAACAAGCAAAATCCAATTCCTAATGTTGGAGCTGGTGATATTGCTGCGGTTGTAGGCTTTAAAGATATCAAAACAGGTGATACACTTTGTGAAGAGAAAAATCCAATCATTCTGGAGTCAATGAATTTCCCTGAGCCGGTTATCGGATTAGCAATTGAGCCTAAAACTCAGGCTGATGTTGATAAATTGGGTATGGGATTGTCTAAATTGGCTGAAGAAGATCCTACATTCAGAGTTCAAACTGACGAGGAAACTGGTCAGACTGTAATTTCTGGTATGGGTGAGCTTCACTTAGATATTCTGATTGACCGTCTTAAACGTGAGTTTAAAGTTGAGGTTAATCAAGGTGCGCCACAAGTAGCTTACAAAGAAGCAATCAACGGTACTATTCAACATCGTGAAACGTATAAAAAACAATCAGGTGGTCGTGGTAAGTTCGCGGATATCCAGGTTATTATTTCTCCGATCGATGCTGACTGGGAAAAAGGTGGTTTACAGTTTGTAAACGAAATTTCAGGTGGTTCTATTCCACGTGAGTTTATCCCTTCGGTTGAAAAAGGATTTGCAGCTTCTATGGCGAATGGTGTATTGGCAGGTTATCCTCTTCCAGACATGAAAGTTCGTTTGATTGATGGTTCATTCCACGCAGTCGATTCAGATGCTTTATCATTTGAATTAGCAGCTAAAATGGCTTATCGTGAAGCGTTACCTAAATGTAGCCCTGTATTGATGGAGCCAATCATGAAAATCGAAATCCTTACTCCTGAAGAAAACATGGGTGATGTAATCGGTGACATGAACCGTCGTCGTGGTCAGCTTTTAGGAATGGATACACGTGCTGGTGCTCAGGTAATCAAAGCAACTGTACCTCTTTCTGAAATGTTTGGTTATGTAACGCAATTGCGTACCATTACTTCTGGTCGTGCAACATCTACAATGGAGTTTGATCACTATGATCCAGCACCTAAAAATGTTCAGGATGAAGTAATTGCAAAATCAAAAGGAAGAATCAAATCTTCAGATTAATAAAAATAAACCGGCCGCCTGTTATTAATAGCTCTAACAGGCAGCCTTAAATCATCATATTATGAGCCAAAGAATCAGAATTAAATTAAAATCTTACGATTACAACTTAGTAGATAAATCTGCTGAGAAAATCGTTAAAACTGTAAAACCTACGGGTGCAGTGGTTAGCGGACCAATTCCGTTGCCAACAGAAAAGAAAATCTTCACTGTTTTGCGTTCACCACACGTAAACAAAAAAGCACGTGAGCAGTTTCAATTATGTGCATACAAACGTTTGTTAGATATTTATAGCTCTAACTCTAAAACAGTTGATGCTTTGATGAAACTTGAATTACCTAGCGGTGTTGAAGTTGAGATCAAAGTTTAATTGATTGACACATTACATAGAAAAGGCCTTCGGATTTCCGGAGGCCTTTTTTTGTTTATAGCAATTAATCGTATAATTATTAGGTGCTAATTCGTTTTAATCAATTAAATTTTTGTTATTTATAATTTAATTCATGCTAATTTTACGCTAACCTAAACCGAAAACTATAAGTATGTCTAGTTATAGCATCCTTTCTGATAAAGAACTCACCTCATTGATAAAAGGCGGGGATGAAGCTTCATTTGCTGAAATCTATAACAGGTTTTACGGAATACTTTACCTGCATGCTTATAAACGATTGAACAATGAAGAAGAGGCCAGAGATGTGATCCATGAATTATTTGCAGCACTATGGACGAAGCGGGAATCGTTCGAAATAGAAACTAATCTTTCTGGATACCTTTATTCCTCCATCAGAAACAGGATACTTGATATTATTACACATAAAAAGGTAGAGGAAAAATATATAGACTCATTGCAGAACTATATTGATCATGATTTCAATTACGCAGATCATTTGGTTAGAGAGCGTGACCTGACTAGCCTAATTGAAAAAGAAATTTCATTTTTACCAGATCGAATGCGAGAAATTTTTCAATTGAGCAGGAAATCTCATTTAAGTCATAAGGAAATTGCCATATTACTTGGGCTTTCTGAACAAACAGTACGTACGCAAGTTAAAAAAGCATTAAAAGTGCTTCGTTTGAGATTGGGATTCTGGATTTATTTGTTAATTGTTTTCCGGTTTGGCCAATAATGCCTGTTAAAATCATTCTTTTCGATATTTAATTAAAAAAAACTCATTATTTTTCCTGATTGGTATACCCTATGGCAATTAGTATCCCGTCTTTGTAGTATAAGGAAGAATATCCTTCGCTGCCATGGGAAAGAAAAATGCAAAATTCTTATTAGAAAAATATAATGCCGGACTTTGCAACGAAGAGGAGAAGGCAATAGTAGAAAGCTGGTATTTAACCCTTCCTGATGAAGGTACAGCGCCTGAATACGGCCATATAGAAAGAACAAAAAAAGAAGTCTGGAAGCTTCTCTCTGTCCGGCTTAATCAATCGCGCCGGCTTAATTTTACAACATATATAAGTACGGCTGCAATCCTAATCATTTGTTTGGGTATAGGAATTTATTTTTCGTCGTCGTTTAAAAAGACTGCCGGAGCGAAAGTGAATTATGTGAGGCATGATATTGCCCCTGGAGGTAATAAAGCTATTCTTGTTCTGGCTAATGGTAAAAGAATAACGATAGACGATAAATCTAAAGGTGAAATTGCTAAACAGGCTGGTGTTACTATTACCAAGACTGCTAATGGACAATTAGTCTATAAAGTTATCGAAGTTAAGTCAGCTGACCCTAATGTATATAACTCCATTATCACCCCAAAGGGAGGACAATATCAAATTTCTTTACCTGACGGTACCCAGGTATCGCTCAATGCAGCTTCATCCTTAAAATTCCCGGCTGCTTTTACCGGAAAAGAGCGTAGAGTAGAATTGGATGGAGAGGCATATTTTGAAGTAACAAAGAATCCGCATCTGCCATTTAAGGTAATTACGGCACAGCAGGAAGTGCAAGTATTTGGGACACATTTTAATATTAACTCTTATGGCAATGAATTTAAGACCAGGACGTCACTTTTTGAAGGATCTGTTAAGGTCTCTTCTCGTTTATCTCACTTTTCTGCAGTATTAAAACCTGGTCAGCAATCTATTATCGACCATAATGGTTTGGAGGTAAAGCGTGTTGATGCCGATGATGCTCTCGCCTGGAAAAATGGCCTATTTGTCTTTAACAATGAAGAATTGGAAAGTATCATGCGCAAAGTATCCAGATGGTATAATGTAGATATCATTTATAAAAATGATGAGGTACGTAAAGATCTTTTCGGTGGCAGTATATCCAGGTTCGGAAATGTTTCTGAAGTATTAAGAATGCTGGAGATTACAGGCAATGTGCATTTTAAAATTGAAGAAAATAAAATTATTGTAATGAAGAAGTAAACCAACTCATGTCAACTAACCAAACAAAAGATGAAAGAAAAAAAAGATCCTTAGACCTGAAAAAACGGTATCATATAAAGAGTCAGAAGCGGTTGCAACGCTCCTGACTACAATCTGATCAACCAAATTATTGCGAACACAAGTATTTACTATTAATCAGTTTACCAAATGTATAGAATTTTTACTAAAATTTTATGTTGGCAGAAATGCCGCATGCCTAAAATCTTGCTAATTATGAAGCTAACCACTGTCATCTTAATTGTTACGATCATGCAGGTCAGCGCAGCAGGCTTTGCACAGGTAACTTTTAAAAAACAGGATGCTTCATTAGAAGATGTGTTTAGAGAAATAAGAAAACAGACTGGCTATAATGTATTATGGTCAACTATAAACCTAAGGAAATCAGGTGTGGTAGCTGTTGATTTTAAGAAAGCTTCTTTAGACGAAGTATTAAAAAAAAGTCTTGCCAATCAGAATTTGTCTTTTACGATCGAAAAACAAACAGTGCTGATACAGCCTTCGAAAAATCCGGGTGCTGAAAAAGCTGATATTGTGGTCCGGGGGGTAGTTAGGGATGAAGCGGGGGCACCTTTGCTCGGAGCTGGTATCCGTGTAAAAGGAACGATGAATTCTACCTCTACTGATTCCAATGGTGCATTTAGTATTACCGTACCGGATGAAAAAGTAACGCTCTTGTTTTCTTATGTAGGATATGCTTCTGCTGAAGTTGTTTTAGGGACACAAAGAACTATAACCATACAGTTAAAACCTGCTGGCGGTGATCTCCAGGAGATTGCTGTGGTTGCCTATGGTACACAAAAAAAAGAAAGCCTGGTAGGAGCGCAATCGTCAGTAAAAGCTTCGGAACTTAATCAACCTACCGCGAATATTAGTTCTATGCTGGCTGGAAGAATTGCAGGGGTAGTTGGTGTAACCAGAAATGGAGAGCCAGGATCAGATCAGGCAGACATTTGGATTCGCGGCATTTCTAATATCGGAGGTGATAGAAATCCATTAATTGTAGTAGACGGTGTGCCAAACCGTCCAATCGATGGTTTAAGTCCGCAGGATATAGAGTCTTTTACGGTACTAAAGGATGCATCTGCAACGGCTGTTTATGGAATTAGAGGGGCAAACGGGGTCATTCTGGTAAATACGAAACGCGGAAAAGTTGGAAAACCAACAATTAGTGTGAATTATTTTGAAGGGATTACGAAATTAACAAATACCCCTAAACTAATTGATGGCGTAGCATATATGAAGCTGGCAAATGAAGCTACAGCTACCGAAGCTATCAGACAGGGTAAGACGTATACTCCTCTCTACTCTAATGATATTATTGATAAGACAGCTTCAGGTGCTGATCCGTATATATATCCAAATGTAAATTGGTTAAATTCGTTATTCAATAAGTTTGGCCAGAGCCGTACTGCTACTACCAATTTATCAGGCGGAGTGACTAACGCACGCTATTTTGTATCTTTAGGTTACTACGACGAGAAAGGTTTATTTAAAGAAGATGACGCGCAAAGTTATGATGCTTCTCAGAAATACTCCAGGTATAATGTAACTACAAACTTAGATTGGGATATTACGCCAACTACGAAATTAGACCTTGGTATCAAAGGAGTATTAGGGCAGGGGCATTATCCGGGAGCAAATAATGCGCAGGACATTTTTGGGCAGGCTTTTCAAATTTCCCCTGTGGAGTTTCCGATCATGTACCCTAACGGATATATTCCGGGGAAAAGTGCTCAGGGAGATCAGCGGAATCCATATGCCGATTTGACTTCCCGGGGGTACCGCACCAATTATACCAATCAGTTGTATTCAAATTTACGTTTAACCCAGGACCTGACGTTTATCACCAAAGGACTGTCTTTAACAGGAATGTATTCATTTGATGCGTCGAACAGTAATTCAGTAAACCGTACCAGGAGAGAAAGTACTTATTATGTAAGCCCTAATGATCCTTATCTGGCAGATGGTTCTTTGAATTACGGTAATCCCACTTATAACGGACAAAAATATTTAAGTTATAGTTCTTCCAATAGCGGTGACAGAAAGTTGTACGCGGAAGCAGGGTTTACTTACAACCGTCAGTTTGGTAAACACACTGTATCCGGTTTAGCATTATACAATCAGAGTGATAATTTAAACCCTTTTGCCGGGTCATTTACGTTATCTATACCTTACAGAACCCTGGGTGTTGCAGGGCGTGGAACTTATTCTTATGACGATCGTTATTTTGCTGAGGTAAATACAGGTTATAATGGGTCCGAAAATTTTGCCGATAACAGACGCTTTGGATTTTTTCCGGCATTTGGTGCCGGATGGATACTGTCTAATGAAAAGTTCTTTGAATCTGTGAAAAATGTTTTTCAACTCGTTAAGTTCAGATACAGTGACGGGCTGGTTGGAAGCGGAGGCAGCACGTCTGGTTATGCAGATGGTGACAACCAGCGGTTTTACTATTTAACACAAGTTTCATCAGATCAGCCGGGTTATACTTTCGGTCAGACGCGGGGGCAATCGTTTAACGGAATTAATGTAACCGCTTATGGAGTGAATGTTACCTGGTCTACTACGCGGAAACGTGATTTAGGTCTGGAGTTAAAAACCTTGAATAACAATCTTTCTGTAATCGTAGATTTATTCAAGGAACACAGAAGGGATATTTTCTTACAGAGAGGAGTGGTACCTAATTATATTGGTTTGACCACTGATCCATATGGAAATTTGGGTATTGTAAATAATAAAGGAATTGATGCAACTTTTGAGTACAATACGAAGATAGGAAATGAAGTACATCTTGCACTTAGGGCCAACTACACTTATAATAAAGATATCGTAGTTGAAAATGACCAGGCACCAGTTAAATATCCTTATCAGGAGACCCGTGGGCACAATATTCTTGCACGTTTCGGATATGTAGCAGACGGACTTTTCAAAGACCAGGATGAAATCAATAAAAGTGCCGTTTTTGGAAGCAGAGAATCTATTTTGCCGGGAGATATTAAATACAAGGATTTAAATGGTGATGGAGTAATTGATGCTTATGATCAAACTATTATTGGTCATGGAGATGTTCCTTCGGCAGTATATGGTTTTGGCTTTACGCTTACCTATAAAAACTGGGATATAGGCACATTTTTTCAAGGGGAGCACAATGCGGATGTAATGTTGAGCGGAGATGCAATTAATCCTTTTACGGCTTCAGGCGGTTTAAGTAACCTTTATGCAAATGCTACAGACCGCTGGACTGTTGATCAACCGAGTCAAAATGTTTTTTATCCGCGTCTTTCCTATGGCACCAATAATAACAATTTCCAGCCAAGTACCTGGTGGCAGCGTGATATCAGTTTTTTACGGTTAAAAACAGTAGATCTTGGCTACACTTTTAAGAGTGGATTTAAATCTTTAGGGGTGCAGAATCTTAGGGTTTATTTTACCGGTTATAACGTAGCTACGTTTAGCAAATTTAAGTTATGGGACCCTGAGCTGGCTTCTGCTAATGGAACAAAGTATCCCCTGGTTGCCACTTATTCTGTTGGTGTTAATGTTAGATTTTAAGAATATGAGAAAATTATATATATCAATACTTGCTATTCTATTAACAGTAAGTAATTTTAGCTGCAAAAAATATCTGGACCAGGTACCTGATGATAGATTAACTTTTGATGAGGCCTTCTCTACCAGGGCAACAGTTGATCAGTTGCTTGCTAATGTCTATTCTGTTTTGCCCGACGAGTCTCAACCGCATAATGCTCCTGCCCGTAATTCAGGTCCGTGGTTAGCCGCTTCTGATGAAGCTGATTTTACACTTCCTTATGTTATTTCCAATTCGATTAACCAGGGTGCCTGGGATGCGACCAGCGGATTTGTAAATAATTATTGGCAAAATTATTATAGAGGTATCCAGTCTGCCAGTAATTTCATTGCTAACGTAGGTAAATGTAAAGATTGCAATATTAATGAAGACCGTGTTACCAGGTACAGCAGTGAAGCGCGTGCTTTACGTGCTATTTATTACTTTTATCTTGTACGTATGTATGGTCCTGTGGTGTTGCTGGGAAATGATCCGGTTGCTGCCGACGCTTCGGTGATTTCTATCAGTAAGCCAAGAAGTACATTTGATGAGTGTATTGATTTTATCACCAGCGAGTTAGATGCTGCAAGCCAGGGATTGCCTGCAATACCCAATTCTACAGATGCGTACGGCCGTATTAATAAAGCAGTTGCACAGGCGTATAAGATCAAGGCTCTTCTTACAGCTGCCAGCCCGCAGTTTAACGGGAATGCAGACTATGCTTCTTTAAAAAATAGCGATGGAACTCAATTGATCAGTCAGAGTGCTGATGTTAATAAGTGGAAAAAAGCTGCAGATGCCGCTAAAGCTTTTATTACTAGCTATCCCAGCTTCTTTTTATTTAAAAAGAATGATGAAAATGGTTTGTTTAGTCCTTATCTTTCTTGCAGAGATGTAATGTTGACCGATTGGAATTCCGAAATTATCCTGGCGATGGGAAGTGCTGAAGTGACAAATTATTTTTATGAAATTACTCCTAATCACTCTGATGCGCCTTCTTCAAGTAAAGGAGGATCATTTCTCTCCGCTACACAAAATGCTGTTGATGCTTTCTTTACCACTAACGGGAGGTCGATAGATGATCCGCTTTCTCATTATACCTCTAGCGGTGTGTCTGATTTTAAATCACCTTACGATGATCAAATCAGGTCTGTATCGAATATGTTTGTGGATAGAGAACCGCGTTTTTATGTGGATATTACTTATAATAATAGCAGGTGGCTGGATTTTGAAGACAATATTGTCACTAAGTTTGAATTTAATGGTAATGCAGGTAAGGCAGGAATAGGTAATACCGATTATTCTTCCACCGGCTATACGATTCGTAAAAACATGCCACTGGGAAGCAGGGAAAATGGTGGTAAAACATGGGTAATGATCCGTTTGGCAGAAATCTATTTAGATTATGCTGAAGCGCTTAACGAATCGAATCCCGGAGATCCTGACATTTTACTTTATTTAAATAAAATTAGAGAACGTGCGGGCATACCACTATATGGAGGTACAGACCTTCCCGCGCCTTCTGGTCAGACTGCTATGCGTACAGCCATATGGAAGGAAAGGCGCATTGAACTCGCATTTGAAAATGCCCGTTACTTCGATGTAAGAAGATGGAAAATTGCGGAAACAACAGAGAAATCAATCAGCGGACTGGATATCTACAAAGATGCTGACAATGGATTTTACAATGTGATAAGGACTGAATCCAGAGTGTTTGAGAAAAAGCATTATTTGTTTCCTATCCCAAATGGTGATCTTCAAAAAGTGCCTCTGATCGTTCAAAATCCAGGGTGGTAATGCAGGGAATTAAAGCTTAATTTGTTAAATTAAATATATAAAATGAAAAGAATTTTTTTTACGTTATTATACAAGATAGCATTCTTAGCTATTTTTGTGAGTTGTTATACCATGCCCCTGCATGCTCAAACTGGCGGTGAAAGCCTGGCCAGCCTTCAGCAAAAATTTGTAGATCTGCGTTTCGGCATGTTTATTCATTATAATATCCCTACTTATATGGATCAGGACTGGCCTGATCCGGAAGCGTCACCAGCTATATTTAATCCGAAGAAGCTGGATTGCGACCAGTGGGCTAAGGCAGCGAAATCAGCAAACATGACTTATGGCTGTTTAACTACAAAACACCATAGTGGATTTGCGATCTGGGATACTAAGACTACTGATTATAATGTAATGAATAGTCCTTTAAAAAGGGATGTAGTAAAGGAGTTTGTCACAGCTTTTCGCAATAATGGATTAAAAGTGATGTTGTACTTTTCTATTTTAGATACCCACCATAAACTGCGGCCTAACCGTATTACTCCCGAACATATCAAAATGATAAAAGCACAGCTTACTGAATTGCTAAGCAATTATGGAAAAATTGATGCACTGATCATTGACGGCTGGGACGCACCATGGTCCAGGATTTCTTATGATGAGGTGCCTTTTGAGGAGCTTTATACACTGATCAAGTCTATCCAGCCCAATTGTTTAGTGATGGATCTGAACTCGGCTAAGTATCCTGGACAGGCACTATATTATACAGATATTAAATCATATGAGATGGGAGCCGGACAGCATATTGCGAAAGACGCGAATAAATTGCCCGCGCTTTCCTGTTTGCCATTGCAGCAGAACTGGTTCTGGAAAACTTCTTTTCCAGCCACACCTGTAAAAGATGCCCTTAAAATGGTGAACGATAATATTATTCCATTGAATAATGCCCATTGTAATTTTATCCTGAATGTTGCACCTAACCGTGACGGCCTGATTGATGACAATGCGCTGGCAGCTTTAAAGGAAATTGGGAAGGCCTGGAAAAATGAAGGGCCAACTGAGAAGATCCTGCCTGCACCTGCACCAATTATTTCTCCTAACCTGGCCAAATTTCAGTCGGCAGATGGTAGCTGGAGTGATGATATGAATATTGTGGATTTTGCAAATGACGATAATTTTGAGAGTACCTGGATTTCTAACTCAAAGGTTAAAGCACCATGGTTTGAGGTAGAGTTTAAAGGTGAAAAGGCTTTTAATATGGTTGTTATTGCAGACAAGCTGCCGGTAACAATTACAAAATATAATTTACAGTACCGTTTAGATGGGGTTTGGAAAACTCTTTTTTCTGGTGAGAATACAGACAGGATCAAAATTCACCGCTTTAGCAGGGTGTATGGAGACAGGGTAAGAATACAGATACAAGATACCGGAGCTGTAGCTGAGATTGCAGAATTTGGTGTATTTAATGAGCGAAGAGCTCAGTAAGTAATTTTGATTGATATGGCCCATCATCTGTGAAGGTGATGGGCTTTTTGTTGATACCGCAATTAATTTCCCCGGCTTTTATAGTCATCCAGCTTATTGCGTTCATCCTGCAATTCTCTGGCTAATTTCTTTTCTTTTTCATTGGCCTTTGTTTTATACGTTTGATATTCTTTGGATATTTCCTCATACAGGCCAGTTCTGTATTTCGCCTCCTGAATACTTTTTGCAGACCTGATGACCACGAAAGTAAGTGAAAGTGCAAGGAGTACAATGATGGCCCAAACCATGGCGTTATAAGACGATTTGCTGAAAGCAATTCCTAAGAAGGTAATTTCGTCTATCTTAGAATTTGAGGAAGCGAGAGAGTTCTGGTTGCCTTTGATCTGGTCGTTCAGTTTAGTGATCTCTGCAGTTTGCGCATTAAATTTGGCTTCGGTCTTTTTTCTGGTTATACGTTCGGCTCTGATCGAATCTGCAACGTTTTTATAAAAAACTGATAATTTATAGGGATTGATCAGCTTGAAGCCATAGTATGATTTTGATCTGGAAAGAAGCAATTCATACTGTCCTCTTAGACTTGGATCTGTGATTACACTAACGGTACTATTTGAATCTATCCTGGTAGTGTTTTGCGCAACAGATTGTGTTACAGAAAGATTAGTAATGACCAGGAGGAGGAACAGTAATATTAATTTATTCATTTTTTTTATTTTACTTAATTTAACAATGATATTTTAATTTTTTTGGGTGTATATGGTGCATTCTATACCGGCCGCCAATGTCGTTATTACAATTCACAATTGTGGTTTCATCTGCTGCTTTTTTCATCGATATCTGCTGATGGTTAACATCAGCTTTAGGAGAAGAATAGTTTTATGCGGGCGGATATTGATCACTTTGATTCATAAGCTGATAGCTTAAATCATACTTTAACCGGCTGTTATCCGAATAGTCGTAAAATAATAGCATTTATTTGAAAAAATAATTCGCTAACTATTTGAAAATTAAGAATTCTTTCTTATTTTTGCCCTCCCGAAAAGGGAAAGTGTATCCACCTTGAACGAAGCCCTACTGCTTCGATGGGTGTTAAATTAAAAAAAGAAAATGTCAGGTATTATTGGAAAAAAAGTAGGAATGACCAGCATTTTCGACGCCGAAGGAAGAAACATTCCTTGTACGGTGATCGAAGCTGGGCCTTGTGTAGTTACACAGGTTAAGACCGAAGAGAAAGACGGTTACGTTTCAGTTCAATTAGGCTTCAGCGAAGCTAAAGAAAAAAACACTACCAAACCTCTTATGGGCCATTTTGCGAAAGCAAACACTACCCCAAAGCGTAAATTAGTAGAATTCGAACCATTTGCAGAGCCTTTAACTTTAGGTGACACTGTAACGGTTAGCATTTTTGCTGAAGGCGATTTTGTGGATGTTGTTGGAACATCAAAAGGTAAAGGATTTCAGGGTGTTGTGAAACGCCATGGATTTGCCGGTGTTGGTGGTCAAACTCACGGTCAGCACAACAGAATGCGTGCGCCGGGTTCATTGGGTGCTGCATCTTATCCTGCACGTGTATTTAAAGGTATGCGTATGGCAGGTAGAATGGGTGGAGACAGAGTAAAAGTTCAGAACTTACAAGTTTTGAAAGTTTATGCTGATCAAAATCTTGTTGTAGTTAGTGGTTCCATTCCAGGAGCTAAAGGTTCTTACGTAATCTTAGATAAGTAAGCAGATGGAGATTAATGTAGTAAACATTTCAGGAAAAGAGACAGGTGCCAAGGTGCAGCTTCCTGAGTCGGTATTTGGTGTAACACCTAGCGATCATGCGATTTATTTAGATGTGAAACAGTATTTGGCTAACCAACGTCAGGGAACTCACAAATCTAAACAACGTAATGAAATTGCAGGTTCAACCCGCAAATTGTACAAACAAAAAGGAACTGGTGGCGCCCGTGCGGGTAGTATCAAATCTCCATTGTTTAATGGTGGTGGTCGTGTATTCGGTCCTCAGCCACGTGATTACAGTTTCAAATTGAATAAAAAATTAAAATCACTGGCACGTAAATCTGCGTTGTCATACAAAGCTCAGGATAAAAACATCCTTGTTTTGGAAGATTTCACTTTTGATTCGATCAAAACTAAAAATTACATCAACCTGGTTAATGCTTTAAGCTTAACTGGTGAAAAAACTTTGTTGGTTTTACCTGTACAGGATAACAATATTTATTTATCAAGCAGAAACATTCAGAAAGTAAAAGTAATTACCGCTGATCAGTTAAATACTTATGATGTATTAAACTGTGGTAAACTTTTGTTGACTGCAAATACTGTTAAATCATTGGAGGAGGCATTTGCCAAATAATATGGAATTTTTAAAGAAACCAATATTAACCGAAAAAGCTTCGGCTCTAACGGAAAAATCAAGCCGCTTTACTTTCAAAGTAGAACACAAAGCAAACAAACTGCAGATTAAACAAGCTATCGAAAAAATGTATGGTGTTAATATCCTTGCAATCAATACTATGATTGTAAACGGGAAATTAAAATCAAGAAACACTAAAGGTGGTTTGGTTACGGGTCGTAGCCCGAAATATAAAAAAGCAATTGTAACTCTGGCAGCAGGTGAAACAATTGATTATTACGCGAATATTTAATAAGAATTGAATTATTTATAACTATGGGCTTAAGAAAATTTAAACCAGTCACTCCGGGAACCCGCTTTAGAGTTGGGGCTGATTTCTCGGAGATTACAGCAACCAAGCCCGAAAAATCATTGGTTGTTTCTTCTAAAAAATCGGGAGGACGTAACAATACAGGAAAGATGACTATGCGCTACATGGGTGGTGGTCACAAAAAATCTTACCGTTTAATCGACTTTAAACGTGATAAGTTTGACATTCCTGCAACAGTTGCTACTGTTGAATACGATCCAAACCGTACCGCACGTATCGCATTATTACATTATGCAGATGGCGAGAAGCGTTATATTATTGCACCGGAAGGATTGCAAGTAGGGCAAAAAGTGTTATCGGGAGATACAGCAACTCCAGAAATTGGAAATACTTTGAAATTAGCTAACATTCCGTTAGGTTCAATTGTACACAATCTTGAAATTCAACCAGGACGTGGAGCACAATTAGCACGTAGTGCTGGTGCTTATGCTCAATTAGCAGCACGTGATGGTAAATATGCAACTGTGAAAATGCCTTCAGGTGAGGTAAGATCTATCTTAACTACCTGTTTAGCTACCATAGGAGCAGTTTCTAATTCAGATCATGCAAATGAAGTATTAGGTAAAGCTGGTCGTAAACGTTGGTTAGGACGTCGTCCTAGAACACGTCCGGTAGCGATGAACCCTGTCGATCACCCTATGGGTGGTGGTGAAGGTCGTTCATCAGGTGGTCAGCCACGCTCAAGGAATGGTTTATATTCTAAAGGCTTCAAGACCCGCTCACTTAAAAAATACTCAAATCGTTTCATCATAGAGAAAAGGAAGAAATAATGGCTCGTTCGATTAAAAAAGGACCTTATATTGACCATAACGTAGAGAAGAAAGTAGTATCTATGAATGATTCAGGCAAAAAGTCTGTCATTAAAACTTGGTC
>Ga0233344_1000099_pt1 | contig 17226 bp, 13 predicted proteins | sample GEONDECOMP281_FD_180697 | JGI IMG/M metagenome (GOLD analysis project Ga0233344, IMG submission 180697) | Leaf litter microbial communities from Shasta-Trinity National Forest, California, United States - GEON-DECOMP-281 | ecosystem: Environmental > Terrestrial > Plant litter > Unclassified...
GGTGTAGCACAGCAATTGCTAAATACGTTACTGCAATATGGTGAGGAAAAGGAAATCACACATATATATTTAGGTACTGTACACCAGCTAAAAGCCGCACATCGGTTTTATGAACGTAATGGTTTTACACCGATAGACCTCGCAGAGCTGCCGCCGTATTTCCCGCTCATGGTTACCGACAATATATTTTATCAATTACATTTGGATAAACCGATTGCACTATGAATATTATAAACGAGTTGGGCATATTGGCTATTGCCACCCGTATGCAGCGCCTTGCTGAGCAAATGCGCAAGGATGGCCTGCTCATCTACAAAGCTTATGGTATTGATTTTGAACCTAAATGGTTCCCGGTAATTTACACGCTGCACGTTAAACCTGTTTTAAGCGTAGTGGAGGTTTCGGCAGAGATTGGCTATTCGCACCCTTCAACCATAAGTTTATTGAAAGAACTGGAAAAACAAAAGCTGATAAAATCAGGAAAGGATAAAACCGACGAGCGGAAGCGCCTGGTTCAGTTAACCGAAAAAGGTCAATTGCTGATCAACCAGATGAAGCCAGTTTGGGAGGTGATGATAGCCGCCTCCACCCAGTTAACCGAAACTAAAAATAACCTGATGAAAGCGCTCGAAGAGGTGGAGCAGCAAATGGAACTGCAGAGCTTTTACCAGCGCGCAAAGGTTATTATGGCGGCTAATGAATTGAAAAAATAACCTGATTTGCAACCTATCTCTACAAAAGTATTGATCATATAACTAGTAATTATTAAATATTTATGCCTGTTGCCTTAAGAAATATAAAAAAAGAAGATAACGAAGAACTGGCGCGTATTATTCGCGCATCATTAGTTGAGTTTGATGTGCCTAAAATCGGCACCGTTTATTCTGACCCGGATACAGACCGCCTGTTCCAACTGTTTGAAGAAACACCTGCCAGTTGCTACTTTGTAGCCGAAGAAGATGGTGCGTTAATTGGTGGTTGCGGCATATACCCAACACCGGGATTGCCTGCCGGTTATGCTGAACTGGTAAAATTATACCTTACCAACGTCACTCGCGGCAGGGGTATCGGTAAAATGATGATGGATAAATGTTATGAAGCTGCCCAGGAAATGGGTTACACGCATTTGTACCTGGAATCATTCCCCCAGCTGGCTAAGGCAGTAAGTATTTATGAAAAAGCAGGCTTTGAACCATTGGAAGGTGCTTTGGGTAACTCGGGCCATTTTGCGTGCACCATCTGGATGGTTAAGGAGTTATTATGATGTTGTGCATGCCGACTTCTAAATACAATTGTGGAAATCAGGATACTAATGAAGTAGTAGAAATGAAGTCGAAGTAAATATTGGGATCTATGAAAAGTTTATATGTACTATTTGCCAAAAGGTAAGTAGTACAATAATACTATCAAAGCAATGCTATTAGATTTAAAAGTTATTTTGTTTTTCAAATACAAACTTCGGATGCTGATAATCGATTGGAATGCTTTTCGTAAAAAAGGTCATATTCATATAAATCTCCATAGAACCCACTCCCATGATGAGCTTATTATTTTTCTTTAATAAAGCTATTGGAATTCTATACCATTCATCAGTTCCATAATGTTGATAATGAAAAGTCCCCTTTAGAGTATCTCCTTTTAAAACTCCATTTACATCACCAGAATCTTTATAAAGGCCATGATAATTTATCTCAAATTGACCATAAAACTCTTTTTGAGTTAATCTAACCTTTAAACTAGCCGTATCATTTTTATCAATGGCACGATACAATTCTTTGGCTCCCTTGTCATCTGCATCATGATTGTCACATCCTGATATTACAAAAATCACACTCATACAAAGAATTACAGCTTTCATACAGGATCTGGAAAGCTGTGTTATTTCCACCATAAATACATTTGTTTGTTTTCAAATATATCAATAAACAGGCTGAAATTAAGGGCATCTGATGAAGGAATTGTATTAATGGGATAAAACTCCCCTTGACAGCTAATCTCCTGCTCTCATCGTTTGTAAGCTAACCATACAGTGCATATTGACACCATAGGTATTCTGCTATAATTTGGCTTCATAAATATTTATTAAGGAGCAGCAACAAATTAAACTGCGCCGGTGTTTTGCGTTTGCGGAGAAGCAGGAAATCAGCAAATTGAGGCAGGTATACGAGGTATCAGAAAACAAGACCTATTAAAAAAATTCTGTAGAGACCATTTGCTAATTATTGATATTTTTAATAACTTAGGGTTATGGAAAAAATTCGCTGGTACAACTTTTTTAAAAGTAAGACCTATGCAACAATTTGGTATATTTCTTTTATACTCTCGATTCTATCAATTATCTTTTTCAGTTAGCCCATAGTAACACTTGGCTTTAAATGATATGGCCTTACTTATCATTAATAGTTTTTCATTTCTTCCCTGATATAATTAGAGAAAAATATAACCCCTCTCTGATTGAGGTGACTGGAATCATGAAAATAATGATTGGGCAGGTACATATACTTATTATCTATGATCATTTCAGGATAGCTGGTTTTTAAATTCTCTTTAAAGCTTAGGTATTGCCTGAAAAATAAGGTATGCTGCAAAACTGTATAACTAGCCTTGTTAATTGGCGGAATAAGGAAGATGACTTTTATTCCTTTTTTAGCTGATAATGTATAAATCGAATCTATATAGCTCGCTATAACCGGATTGATGATCAACTTTTTATATTTCTGTTCCATTTCCACCTCAGTATCAGTTACATTGCATGAATCCTCTGTTGAAACATTAGAAAATCCTGCCATTCCTTGTAGCTGATACATTACAGTCGTACTAAAACTTCCCTGTTTAATGTTCTCGATAAAGGTGGATCTGAATAATAGAGGAACATGAAAGTAAGTAGCTTTTCTTTTCAGATATAGCCAATAACCTGGTTTTTCGTTATTAATAGTAATGCCGTATTGTCTTTCTAACTTCTCCAGCATATTTACATCTTCAATAGACGGAAGTGTAAAGGGTAAAGTCCACTTATCTAAAACGTCACTTTCAATATAATGGAATATACCATAACTAACGATCAGCGTATCTATTTGATGATGTACTAAAAACTGTTTCAATGTAGAATACCCTTCAAAAGCAGTTGTGCCCGTTAAGGACAGATTGATTAAATTATGTCCGGTAATTAAAGGATTAATACCAGTCATGCTTCTCGAATCTCCTATAATCACATTTTTTTTATGATAAAAGGGCATATTGATCATCTTCTTTTTATACTTCCATAAAGCATATTCATTACTGCTGCCCAGCATTTTCTCTGGCTGGATAACTAAGGAAACATAAATGATACCATACCCGAGTATGGCAATAATAAAAGTATACAGCAGGAACTTTAATAAAAATTTACGCATTTATTATTAGAATTGAAAGTAAATGAAACTGCTTCTTTTGCCAAAAAAGAAAAATATTGATAATCCGAGGAAGATGTAAAATGTGTTCTTATAAAAGGAGTTCCTGAACCTCAGGTCCCTTTCATTAAACCGAAAATTCCAATCAATGATAATTAATATAATAATGTAAAAAAATGCACTTAGTCCCAATGGTATCCGTAAAAACTGTATTGGAGACTGAATTGCACTATGTACAATCTGTTTCAAATATCCCCAGGCAGCACTTAAACTTTCAGCTCTAAAGAATATCCAGGCAAGTGTAATCAATAAGAATGTAGATACCATTTGCAGCACTTCTTTTACGTTTGGTAAACCGCCGGCAGGCGCAACTACAGTACTCAGGTTTTTGCGGTTACGTTTCAGCAGCAATAGCGGAAGAAATCCACAGGCATGTAAAAACCCCCAGGTAATAAAGGTCCAGTTTGCCCCATGCCAGAAACCGCTGACCAGGAATATGATGAATGTATTTACTACAGCTCTTATCCTCCCCTTCCTTGAGCCTCCCAACGGGATATATAAGTAATCTTTGAACCAGGAGGATAATGAAATATGCCAGCGTCTCCAAAACTCAGCTACATCACGTGAAAAATAAGGAAACCTGAAGTTACTTAAAAGTTCAAACCCAAATAGTTTAGCGGTACCCATCGCAATATCTGAATATCCGCTAAAGTCACCGTAGATTTGAAAACTAAAAGCTACAGCACCAATTATCAGGCTAAATGCATTATGGTGCTGGTAATCGTTAAATACCCGGTCTACGATACCAGCAAGGCTATCTGCTATGACTACTTTTTTAAACAAACCCCATAAAATTAATCTGCAGCCCGCTACAGCCTGCGCATAATTAAAAATTCTTTTTGATTGAACCTGGGGTAGCAAATGATTAGCCCTTTCAATAGGACCAGCTACTAATAATGGAAAAAATGAAACGAAAACAGCATAATCCACAAAATTTGTCACGGGTTTTCTAACGCCTCTATAAATATCAAAAACATAAGACATCCCGTGGAAGGTATAAAATGATAGTCCTATAGGCAGCGCGATGTGAAGAAAGACCGGATTGGTATGGATTCCTGCCACTTCAAAAGCTTGCTGAAACTGCAGGGCGAAAAAATTATAATACTTGAATACACCTAAAATACCCAGGTTGTTAAGCACACCGAGCCAGAGGAATAATTTTGATTTTCGTTTATTTGGTGAACCTACACCGAAGCCATAGAAATAATCAAGCAGCGTCGACGTGATCAGTAAAATAAGAAATTTCTCACTCCACCATCCGTAGAATACATAACTTGCTGCAAGCACCAGTATATTTTGCCATTGCAAAGATCTGTTAAAGACAAACCAGTATAAACAGAAAACAACAGGTAAGAATATAAGGAAGCTGTACGAGTTAAATAGCATGTGCTTGAATTTTATAAGTTTAAAAAATGCGTTAAAAATAGACACTCACCAATACTGATCTCATTGGGATGTGCTTTGCTATCTTTTAACATTAGAAACTCTCACCATGCGGAAGTATAATTAGGAAAGGAAAAACCAAACGTTTAATGATTTCTCCTAAACTATTACCTATAGTTTATATCATGTTTTTAACAGACCTTTACTTGCGCTATATAAATATATCAAATTAAGCGACAATAATAGCATGAAGATTAATATATATTACCTTTGTCTAAACAGGTAATATTTTAAGTGGCTAATTATTTATTTAAATTAAAATTGTGATTTTAATTTTTATCAACTATATTTTATTTGAGTTGAATAGAATTTTAGTAGTAATTGCAATTATTGAAAAATTAAATATCAGACCATGGTAATTACAAAATCACTTAAACCAGGTACTTTTCTTTGATAAAATTGCAATGATGAATGCTATGTCCAACCGCCATCCAGCCTAAACTTCGTGCAGTGTAAATTACTGCCTGATCGGGGAAATCTTTAAAATCCAGCATATCATTTGTCATGCTGCTAAAAAGACATATAGTAGCATTTCTATTGGCAATTAATTCTTCACCTACATCTTTTAATGTCCGATTTGCTGCGTTCAGGTCTTTCGTATAAGCTTCACCTTCAGAAATTTCAAGTCTCACATTTGCCTGTCTGGAGTAACAAGCTGCTTTATAGGCAAAGTATCTTTCTTCGTCGGCAAGATGGATAAAAACCTGTTTCACTGTCCATTTATTTTCAGCATAGCGATAATCAACTAAAGAAGAAGGAATAGAGCTGATCAAATCGGCCATTTCCCGTTTGTTTTTTTCTAAAGCCACCATTAAATCATCTCCGGTAGCCAGCTCAAAGAAGTTAGGATACCAGGCTGGGGCATCTGCTAGATTTGGACGGTCAATTTTTATCATAGGTTAGTTAATGTAATCGTAAACAGGCAGGCAAATTCTCAATGCCAGAGAATGCTATAAAGTTATAAATAAACAATCCATTCATCACTAAAATATGACTTGGGTCAAAAAAAATACAAGGGGTTTATAGTTAGCTATACTTTTAATAAAAAACAAAGATGGAAACTACACCACGCCAAACTTAGCTCGGTTGGTTAAGCGAAACCTTTAAAATAAGGATAGCCGCTTTACCTACAGGAAAATAGGTATATATTTTGATACTACCCGGTATTATTTGGTATGTGATCATGCGCCCTGGGTATTGGAAGAACAATATGGTAAATAAATTGAATCTTATATAGTAGCTTTACGCCATGGAAAATGAGCAAGCAAACCCATATCACCAGTTTAGTGCACAGATCCTGGAGAGTTGGAAGGAAAGTGGGGTAAAATATATTAAGTTAGTAGAACTAGACACAGATCTGGCCATTAAATTCTTTGAGCTGATCCCTGATTCGGTAATTATGGATGACGATGAAACGATCTACCCCATTGGCTCTGAAGATATTTCTGAACTGTTAGAACCAGTAAAGAATGTAAAGTTCCTGGTGCACGAAATATATCTTGAAGAGGAGGAGGATTAAATAGCCAAATCATCAGATCATACCATAGAAAAGGGGACCATTTCAAAAGAATAGCCCCCTTTTCAGTAAAAGATAGGAGTACTTAAGCGTAAATATATAATTTACTGTCTCTTATTGGCTGTCCTTTTATAGCCAGGTACTCTCCTTTATGATCTCTTAAAGCTTTGATGGTAAAAGGATCATTTCCTTTTTCAGCCTCATCAAAAGCAATTTTTAGTCGGTCGATATGTGTATCCGCATTCACTTTCCATTTTTTACCTTCGTACATAAAGTAAGCAAAAACGATACGGGTATCCCCTTTAAGCTTACCATCTAACCTGATCAATGCTGGATTAGCCTTTTTTAAAGGTTCTACTGCTTTTGTATAAAATTCTTTAAAATCTGCAAACGTTTCTTTTGTAGTAGTCATCTTGATATTATTTCCTTGGCAATGTATATAATTATATGATTTTTTATAGCTGTTTATCATTCTTCAGCATTATTTATAGAACCAGCAACAGGAATAAACATTATCCTGTTGCCACTAAATTGTTTATTGTTCCTTCACGTTACCTGTACGTTTCAACGTACCCCATCCTTCCAGTTCTCCTTTTAGTGCTTTACGTACCGATCTAAATAAAACCAGGTACATCAATTGCCTCCAGTAAAAACGCTGAGGAATAATGTAAAGCAGTTTTTTGTACGACTCTTTTTCCATTCTGAAAGCTATTCCTGCAAACAGCAAATCTACCAGAATGAATATGCAGTAGTAAAAGAATACCTGTCCAAAACCATTATGTAAACTCAGCAGGCTCTTCACACCTTCTATCGAAAGTGAGTTAACAGATGACAATGAAAATATTCCGGTAATTATAGATAGCAGCATAAAGAAATCTGCCAGCGGAGAAAACAAAGGCAATATAATTTGATAGATCAGGATATTCGGCATACCCACCATACCAAAATAACCGTACTTTTTATTGAATAACGTTTTCCTGTTTTTCCAGAAACTCTGCATTACCCCAAAACTCCATCTAAAACGTTGTTTTAACAGCATATTTACTGTTTCAGGAGCTTCGGTATAAGCAATAGCCGTATCACAGTTCCTCACCTCATAACCAGCTCTTAAAATACGCATGGTTAAATCGCAATCCTCCGCAAGGGTATCCCTGGTGAAACCACCAACTTCTTCCATTACCTGCTTCCTAAAGGCACCTATTGCACCAGGCACAACAGTTATCGTATTTAGGATATCAAAAGCTCTCCTGTCCATATTTTGAGCAGTGATGTATTCTATCGACTGCCAGTTGGTGATCAGGTTGTTTTTGTTTCCAACTTTTACGGTACCTGCCACTGCTGCAATTTCATCCTCATAAAAATAACGCATGAGCTCTGTGATCGCATCAGTTTTAAGCTGTGTATCTGCATCGATACAAATTACAAAATCTGCCGTAGAATGGCCTATACCGTAGTTTAAAGCAGATGCCTTACCACCATTAGGTTTGGTAAATATCTTTATTTGCGGCAGGTGACCAAAGTTAGCCTTCACCAGCTCTACCGTATTGTCTTTTGAACCATCATCTACAAAAATGAATTCTACCTGTTTGTAATCGGTTTTTAAAAGACTATTTATAGTTTGAACTACAGTAATTTCCTCATTATAGGCAGGTATGATCACACTCACCTTCATATCAGGATCCTGCAATAAAAGCACACGCTCTTTTTTAGCGTCTATCTTTTGTTTAATAGCCAGTACAGCAATAAATACACTTCTTAGGATCGCCAGAATGATCGCCAGAATAAAAATAAAGTTCAATGCCAAAGTACCGTAAGAAAATGCTCTCAGGAACAGGTCATCGCCCGAACTGATAAAATCACTGCTGTTCAGTTGAACGGCGGGCATCAGCTCTTCTCTTTTTTTACCGATCAGCTGGCCTATGGTAGCAAATTCATAACCATGTGTTTTAAAATACTTAATGATTCTCGGGAGAGCTTCAACCGTGGCTGCGCGGTTACCGCCAGCATCGTGAAGCAATAAAACATTTCCAAGAGCTTGCTGTTTAACTACGGCATCAAAAATTTGATCTGCAGTAATTCCAGGCTGCCAATCCTGTGGGTCTATTGATTCTCCAATATTGATATAATTCTGGTCCCTGCTTTGTACAACAGGCAGGATCTCAGCAGAAGTTGTAGGTTCAGCATCAGCGTTATATGGAGGCCTGAATAAGATGGTACTGTGTCCGGTAACGGATTCAATGATCTTTCTGGTGGCATTCAACTCGAAATTTACCCGCTCCGGTCCCATTTTAGACATATCGGGGTGGAAAAACGTATGGTTACCAATTTCATGCCCCAGGTTATATTCCCTCAGCAGAATACCCATATTCTGCTCTGCCATGATCCCTACTACAAAGAAAGTTCCCGGAACCTTTTCTTCCTGCAGGATGTCCAGGATCTGAGGCGTGTAAACAGGATCAGGTCCGTCATCAAAAGTCAACACAATCTTTTTCTCTGCATGACCATAACGGCGGATACTGTATTTTGTAGGCAGATCCACATAATTCTGACTGGCAATCGTAAAATCTGTAGTGTCAAGTTTTACATCAATTTTTCCTGCTTTTGGAATAGATACTAAATCGAGTACCTCGCCTTCACCAGAATAATCAACCCTGTCATTTAATCCGATATGCGTCATCCTTCTCAGGTCAACGCCTGATTTTCGAACAGAATCAATGCTGAGGTCTTTGGAAATAAAGGTCCATAACCTGGGATCTTCTGCGCCCATACGCCAAATGGCGATACCGGCAACACCCCAGTCATCCGCTTTCCTGATCAGGTTAAAATTAGTAGCCGCATCCGTAAAATAAACTTCATGTTTTAAGTCAGACTCATCCTGATAAGTAAAGTTCAGGTTAGCTGAAATCGGATCGTATTTGATCTTACCTTTATACCTGCTGGCTGTAGCGATAGCCTGTTGGTAGGTAATGTCTTTTCCTACATCTCCATCCGGCCAGTCATAACCGTAACAAGCCAGTGCCAGCATTACCTTATCAGATGATATCTTCTCACAGATCCTATCCAGCTGTACCTCCACCCATTGCTGGTTAGAGATATCTCCTGCATTGCTGCTATCGCTATGCTGATCATAAGCCATAATAAAAATATAATCATTGTATTTATCCAGTACAGGCAGATTATAATCATCATTATCCGGTGAAATATCCTGTGTAACCAAAAGATTTTGGGCGTGCAGTTTTTCGTATAAATTTTTTTGAAAAGCAGCCAGCGGTGCATCAGATTTTTCTGCTATTTCTTCAAAATCTATGTTTACCCCCTGGTAACCATATCCTTTTAAGGATTTGATTAGATTGTTGATAAACCTGTTCTGCAGGTCTTTATCCTGTAATAACTTATGTATCGCATTACCATCAAAGTGATCTTTACTATAATTAGAGACCATAGCAATGGCAGTTTTCTTGTTTTTCCTGATCACTTTCATCGCATCAGGATCTACCTGATCAATCAGTGTATCCGCCCCATTTTTTATAAAATAAGATTCTGTAACCACCATATCTAATTGTTTGATATGATCCTTAAGATCGTCTAAAGATTGTGGGTCCCAGGCCACATAGAAGCCCGCATTAATCCTAACTTTGTTGTTTGGATTTTTAAGACGGTGCATCTTTTGATCTTGTCTGATCTTTAGCAATTTCTTTTTAGAAATGTTAAATTCCTTAAAAGTAGTAGACTTTTTTATCTGCTCCAGCTGCTTTTTACTGAGCGTAGTGGCAGAACTGATCTGTGGTAAGGTTGGGTAGTGATTGGAAACCAATGTATACGCCACACAGGCAGTTGCAATGATAAACACAATGATTAACAGCCTGGTTACCCATTGAAAAGTGATCCACCTGCTTTTTTTGTTTGTCTGAAAAATTTGTTTTTCGGGCATTTGTAGAATTAGTTGTGATTAACCAGGATATAAAATTAAAGTAATATACGTTTTAAACGCAAATATGTTACTGATGTAATTTTAGTAAAATCCCAATATTTGACAAATATAGGGATAGAATTTGATAAAAAAACCGTGGATAATCAGGACTTTTGCTAAAGTCATAATTACAATGGAACCCGAGAATCACAAACCTTTGCAGCGCAAAATCATTCATATCGATATGGACGCATTTTATGCTGCCGTAGAACAGCGTGATTTTCCTCAGTATATGGGTAAACCTATCGTTGTTGGCGGTTCTCCTGATGGGCGTGGTGTAGTGGCAACAGCCAGTTATGAAGCCAGAAAGTTCGGTATTCACTCTGCCATGTCTGCACGCAGGGCCATACAGCTCTGTCCGGAAGCTTTATTTGTGAGACCAAGGTTTGATGCCTATAAAAGTGTTTCGGTAAGCATCAGGGAAATATTTCATCGTTATACTGACCTGATAGAGCCCCTCTCCCTCGATGAAGCCTATCTGGACGTGACAGAAGATAAACTGAATATAGGTTCGGCGCTGGAAATTGCCCGGCAGATTAAAGATGCTATTCGCGATGAACTTAACCTTACCGCATCAGCAGGGGTTTCCAGCAATAAGTTTATCGCTAAAATTGCTTCGGATATGAATAAGCCCGACGGATTAACTTTTATAGGCCCCTCAAAAATTGAAGCTTTTATGGCAAAGCTGCCTGTAGAGAAGTTTTTTGGTGTGGGCAAGGTTACGGCCGACAGGATGAAAAAAATGGGTTTACATACTGGTGCCGATTTAAAGCAGCTTTCGGAACAGGAATTGGTGAGGAAGTTTGGTAAAACAGGGAAATTCTACTATAGAATTGTACGTGGAATAGACGAGCGGTCGGTACAGCCAAACCGGCTCTCTAAATCATTGGGTGCAGAAGATACTTTTGAGCAGGACCTGGTGTATATGGAAGAAATGGTGACCGAACTGGAACAGATTGCAGAAAAAGTAACCGAGCGACTGGAAAAGAATAAGTTAAAAGGAAAAACACTAACGCTTAAAATAAAATTCGGTGATTTTAAACAGATCACCAGAAACCATTCGTTTGTTAATCCGGTTTCAGACTATGCTACGATCATTGCTGCGGCAAAAGATTTGCTGGCAAAGGCCGATACAGAAAATCATAAAGTACGTTTGCTAGGCATTTCCTTAAGTAATTTTGGAAACTTGCTTCCATCCAGCAAAGTCATAGATCCGGATCAGCTGGAGCTATTTTAAATAGTTCTATTAAGGGATCACCTCAAACAATAAAAACTGTGATTCTTCTTTTGGATTGAAATTGTTATCTGCCACAAAAATCAGTGTCTGATGTCCGTTAGGCAATACCGGCCCTAAAGTGGCCCCTTCAATATTATCAATATACATACCCAGGTTGTCCATGTTAAGCAATAACTTTTTCTTTACCGGATGCGCAACAGGTGTTTTTATGATGGATTTAAGGCCAGCAATATTATCAGCTCCGGAAAGATCAGCCAAAAAGACCTTGATGTTTGTTCCTTTTCCACCAGAATATGCCCTTTCTGTAACCAGCAATTTATTCTTACCTATCCACAAAATATCAGGAATACCATTATTGATCTCCGCTCCTTCCTTTGCCGGCGGCAATGGGATGGGTTCCAGCTCATAGGCGTATTGTGCGATGTTCTTTTTTGTTTTCAGGTCAAACTGATAAATCCTGATAAAAGCCTGGTTACGTACCAGATCTGCACGGGGCCCGTCCTGATACAAAGGCTCTTCCATATTCACATACAGGGTTTTAAAATCCCCGGCAAAAGTTAGCCCTTCCAGAACACCGTTTCTCCTTGGCCCACTCTCTGTAAGTCTCATTCTCATGTTATCAGGCAAAGGAATGCTGTCCGCCTCCCCGCCTTTTGTAGATATAATGGTGATGGAAGGATTAATCAATGTAGTATCGTTAGAATTGATGATACGTTCTCCTTCACTAGACCAGATGAGTTGTTTGGTTCGCCCGTTGTAACGCATAGCTTCGGGGTCTACCGTTTTAGTGGCATGTTTAGTTAACTCTGGATAAGAAAGGCCATTTTTCTGGCGTAAAGTATGTACGCCTGTGATCCTTACCTCATCGATTCCTTTTTCAGAAATAGCGATGCTGGCGGTGTAGAACCTGGCCGGGTTGATATGTGACCTGTCATCACTGATCAGGTAGTACGTATGGGTTACAGGATCAAAATCAATACTCGATAATCCGCCTACAGTAGTATTTTCAAAGGACAGGTTATGAGGCAATACATATTTATTGATATATTTTAGTTCGCTTACTGAAGATAATACCGGCTGTTTGACAATAGCTTTATGCTGAGCTGAACAGTTGCCTGCTGCAATAAGCGCAGAAACAAATATAATAGCACTGAATAATTTGAAGTTTCTGTTCATTAAAATCCTGTATGACTGGAATAAATAATTGCAGCGAAGATACTTACCTCCTATTATTTATTCCAATTTATCAGTTAATGATTGCATAAAAACAACAATTTGCTGTACCTCATCTTTTGATAAATGAAGGGCTTTCCCAGAAAGCGTTTGCTTTGGTATATCGAGATGAAGACCTGTCCCTCCTCCCTGGTTATAAAATTCTACTACCTTATCCAGATCTTTAAAAACACCATTGTGCATATACGGAGCCGTCATCTGTACATTCCTTACTGTGGGCGTTTTAAATGCCGCCTCGTAATAACTGATGCTGAAAAAATCCTGTCTTCCACGGTCGGCATCTTTACGCAGGTGCTCAAAATCATCATTTGCAGGTGTACCTAAAGTTTCATATTCTGTACGTTTATAAAAAGGAGGAATAAGTCCATTGAACAGCGGCGCAAAGTGACAGCTTCCGCATTGTGCTTTTCCCATAAATAAGTTAAACCCTTTGAGCTGGCTTTCGTTCATAGCCATTTTATCACCTGCAACATAACGGTCAAAGGACGAATTTCTTGGTGCCAGACTCATTTCATAAGCTGCCAATGCATCAGACAGGTTTTTCATTGTTACGGGGTTTACAGAGAAGTCTGGAAATGCTTTTAGAAATGCTTGCTGATACGAAGGCATTTTTTTAATCTCTTCGATGATCACCTGGTGGTTGCCATTCATTTCCAGTGGATTAGAAATTACTTGACCAATCTGCTCCTGCAGGGTTTTAGCCCGCCCATCCCAAAACTGGCTGTATTGATATCCTGCATATAATAAAGTAGGTGCATTCCGCTTCACATAACTTTTACCGTCAAAGGCAAAACTTGTTTTGATACCATCGCTAAAATACTGTTCAGGATGGTGGCAGCTTGCACAGCTTCGCTTTAAATTACCTGAAAGTACCGTTTCCTGAAAAAGCCTTTTTCCCAATATTGCCATTTCATGCTGATTGCCCTTTATAGGGGTAAAAACCACCGCAGGAATAGCATTACTACTAAATATATTTGCTGCTTTATAATTCAAAGCACTTTTGTCGTTAAGATCCAGTTTTGCCTCACGAATCACCATACCCAGTTGCTCCTGCATCGGCAGGGCATATTCCGTTAGAAATTCCATCCTGTTAAAACTATCAAAATCAGGATGTGCTTTAAGGTAAGCGAGGGTTTTTGTTAACGTAAGCTTTAGCGTTTGACTAGCTGGCAGCTCATTAATTAAGAATGGATGAAGTACAGCAGCAATAGCTTGTACAGAAACAAACGATTCCTCAATACCACTTTTGAGCTGAGGCGCATCATAACCAGTAATATTGAGGGTAATTACCCTGATCAGTTCCAGGCGTACGCTTTCCAGCAATTGCTGGTCATTCGCCTCAAAGTTATACAGCAAAGAATTGAGGTCGGCCGCCGAAGAAGCAAGCAGGTCAGCCTGTGCCATCAGTTTATCCCGATCAGCCGAAGGATCTTCATCAAACAGCAGATCTTCCATAACCTGGAATCCCGAAGGTTCCTGGTACTCCATATATGGCTCTTCTACCTCTACCTTATTGGGTTTGTTATAAATGATGGAAGAGCTTTCAAAAAAATAGTTCATAAAGAATTCTATCTTTTTATAACTCAGCCGATCATTTTTCAATGCCAGTTTCGCGGCATCAAGCGTTGCCGGATCTTTTTCATCAATAGCAACTATTGCTTTTTTTAATTCCTGGGAGTGATGATTAAATGCTGCAGTACCTACCCTGAATTCCTGAACGGCATTAATGAATCCTATATTTTTTGGCTCGGTCTTTAATCCCAATACCACACAAAGACAAGTAATCAGTAATGCAGACTGAATAACCAGTTTGGTTTTATTTTTTATCATTTACTTTCATCATCGTAAACTGATCTCTGATCTTCCCGTCAGCACAAACCCATTTCAGCTCCAGCCGGTTTCCCTCTATTTCCAGTACACTCGCACCACCGTGTTCTGCGTCTGAGAAAAACATCGCATTGTGCGGATAGGCTGCCTGCTGACCGCCCAATTTACCGGCAGAACCGCTTACTACATAAACCACACCCTTATCGTGCTTTGGACTTTTAACATAAGGAGCAGAATCCTTGCTGCCATCATTCTTTCCCGATGAAGAACTTAAGTTATGTTTTTTTGCGTCAAAGGTTTTTTCCATTCCATAGTGACCCATCATTAACCGGCTTCTTTCGTAATCATGACTATGGCCATTGAGTACTAGGTCTACTCCTGCCCGTTCGATGATCCCAATAAAGTTCTCGCGGATTTTTACCAGCTCTTCTTCTTCATCTGAATTATGAGAACCCATAGTATATGGAGGGTGATGCCAGTAAGCAATTACCCAGCCTTTGTTTTTATTTAAAGCCAGATCTTTTTTGATCCATTGAACCTGCGGCCCCAGTGTATCATATAAGCGATAGCTGCTGGCTTCTTTACCATAAGAATCAAGGGAAAGGAAGTGGACATTACCGATATCAAAAGAATAAAAAGCTTGTGTATGTGAAGCAACACCGCCAGATTCTCCTTCTGTAGGCATAGAGAAATTTTGGTAATAGGCAGTTTCATGTGTTTCCTGTGCATGGTTCGCGGTCAGATCACTGTCGTGGTAATCATGGTTTCCCGGAGTTGGGAATAAAGCATATTTTTTCAGCAGATCGTCTTTATAAATATTAAAGAACTTACTTTGAAATTCTGAATCGGTACCATCCTGATATGCATTATCGCCCAGAAGTATCCATGCTGTGAGCCTGTTTTTACCAAGATAATTGATCACCTGATTTTTTACCTGGCGCTGATTGATAGAGTTATCTCCGCAATCACCTAAAGCAGCAATCGTATAGTGAGCTACTTTTCCTGGTTCTGGCAGCGTTACAAAATAGTTATCTTCATTTCCCTGCAGCGTATCCTTAAGACCACCTACTGAATAATAGTATTTTGTAGCAGGCAATAAATCTGTTAATTTGATCTTATGTTCTGTAAGAATCACATGGTCTTCTACAGCATGGTCAAGTTTACCCTGAACGGTGCCATAACGAACTTTACTTCTTTCCGATACATCTGTTCTCCAGCGGATCAGTATCCCTGTGCTGCTGGCAACTTGAAGATAAGGCCCTCTGATTAGTCTTACAGGTTCAGTATCAGCACCTGGCTCTTTTTTTTGCTGTGAGAATGCTGTTACGGTAAATAACGTAGAAAGGGATAAAAACAGTACTAAGGATTTTTTTAGCATAATGATATTGAAAAGCAGCCACCGACAGGCAGAAACGAATGACGAAACTAAATGATTGATGTTAATTTATATTTTTTTATAGAAAAAGTATAATTAGTTGGAGCCAAATGCACCAATATAAGAAGAAGGTTCTGGTGCGGTATATACTACACCATTGACAGTTATCCCGTTAGGGAAATTGCGGACAAAATCTTTAGTTCCCGCATTGAGTGCCGGGGAGCCCGCTTTTAAATGGAAATCCCAGTTGTCGCTAAACGTATAATTGTCGGTTGCAGTGGCTACCGGATAGTTAACAAATAGCGGATCGTTTTCTCCGGCAACTTTACCAATGACATCATTAGTTCCGGCAACAATATCTGATGCCGGCTGGAACTGATCTACAGTGGTCTGGCTATAACCATAGTAGAGTGAATTCTTAAATACCGAACGCGTATCTTCAGGATCTTTAGTATTTCTTTTGATCCCAAAACGTGCATTAGCAAATAGGTTATTGTACAGTTCCACGTAAACACTAGTTTCCAGCCATACGGAACCTCCTTTTGCCGTCGGCCTTCTCCAGCCGGTATTCAGTATCGTATTGTTATAGGCAACAACATGAGCCTGTGGAGAACGGCTGCCTGCATTGGATAATTTAAGTGCATTGGTATTATCAGAATAAAATAAGTTGTAGGCTACATCGGCTAAACTGCCGGATTTGATATTGATTCCTTCTCCTCCTGTTAAGCCGGTAGTATAGAATTTGTTATTGGCAAAAATGATGTTTCCTCCCTCCAGATAGGTACAGTCATCATAAAAATGTCTAAATGTGCTATTGGTAACGATCAGCTTGCCTGTGGTATTAGAAAACCAGATAGCTGGTGTGTTTTCACCGCTCACGGCTTTATATAAACCCAGTTTTACAGAGGTAGAAGCTTCGGTAGTTGTTGCGCCACCATATTCTATAATGGTATTGTCCAGCACCAACTCTGTACAGGTATTGGCGGCCAGGATACCGCCCCATAGTTTACCGAATTTATGCGCATCAGTTCTATAGCCTTCTTCAATGGTGATCTTAACAGGGTTTTGTGCGGTTCCCAAAGAATAGAGGTTTCCCTTTAAGATCACCTCCGGGCTAGCCAGTGTATCCATGATCACCGTTACGCCTTCTTCTATCGTTAGTGATTTATTTAGAGG
>Ga0233344_1000100_pt1 | contig 17180 bp, 12 predicted proteins | sample GEONDECOMP281_FD_180697 | JGI IMG/M metagenome (GOLD analysis project Ga0233344, IMG submission 180697) | Leaf litter microbial communities from Shasta-Trinity National Forest, California, United States - GEON-DECOMP-281 | ecosystem: Environmental > Terrestrial > Plant litter > Unclassified...
TTTGATGGTGCTGATATAATTAAATTAGTTACCGATAGATCTGACCGCACTTTAGGTGGGGGGGATTATTTTATGGAAGCCTGCAAGGGCAAAATTATCAATCAGAGACTATGGCTTTGTACCGTTACCGTAGATGTCTTTGGTGATTTACCAAAAGAAATATATGTTGGTTACCCAACTTCAATTGTGAGTTAGAATTGAAATAAAATATAAATAAAGCTAAAACTTGTAACGAAATAATGAAAGTCATCAAAAAAATTGTCTTTTTTTTTGATGACTTTCATATCTTTAAAGATGATCATAGCCGCAGCCCAAACTATTCCAAAAGAAGATAATACGCAGCAAAACATGGATGATCACTGCAGATTAGTTGAACTAGCGGCACTGCATAAAGCTCAGCTGATCATCTTTCCTGAACTTTCTTTAACAGGCTACGAGAGAGAAAATGCAGAAAAATTATCTTTTGTTCCTGATGACCCAAGATTAGAACCATTAAAGGAGCTAGCCGCAAAACACCACATCATCATTATAGCAGGTGCTCCCCTAAAACTAACTACTGATCTATATATTGGCGCATTTATCATTTTTCCAAATAACACCACATTACTTTATACCAAACAATTTCTTCATGATGGTGAAGAAATAAACTTTATACCAGGCAACGTCCACAATCCTCAGATCATTCTAGAAGATGAATCATTTTCATTAGCAATTTGTGCCGATCTGGAAAATACGGTTCACGCAGAAAATGCCTGTAAAGCAAAAAGCACTACCTATCTGGCTAGTATCTTTTATTCGCCCAACGGTATTGAAGGAGGACTTAATAAACTGCAAATCTACGCGAAAGAACATGCCTTTAATGTGTTCATGGCTAACTACGGGGGAGAGTCATATAAATTTCAATCCGGTGGTAAGAGTTCATTCTGGTCGGCTTCAGGAGAGTTAAAAGCAAGTCTTAATGTATCCGGAGAAGGACTTTTGGTCGCTACAAAAGCTAAAAAAAGCTGGTCAGTTAAAGCAATTGAAACTACTTAGCAAGATAATTAATAATGACAACGACATTTAAGCATAACTAAAAAATCATTACATTAATATTCTATTTTAAAAATTGATTATTTATGCTATTTATTCATATCGGATATCCACAGATTCTTTACGCCAAAATCAGTAGGCTTTTCAGATGCCGTGATCACCAGCTCCCCACCTTTCATAATTTCATCATGAGTGATCCATATGCGGTCTAAAACTTTACCATTCAAAGTTACGTTTTCCACATATTTTGCGTTATCCACATAGTTATCCACATTTATTTTAAAGATTTTTCCGTTAGGCCATTTAAAGGAAACCGTTTTGAACAAAGGAACATTCAGATAATACACCGGCGATCCCACACAAGCCGGAGAGAAACCACAGGCTGCAAATACAAACCAGGCAGAGTTGGCACCGGCATCATCATCCATCGTACGGATATAGGCATCTGGCCGGTTGTTATAGATCTTATCAATAAATGGATCAATCCCCCGGCTATTGTCATTGAAATAATATTGAACTACGGTATCTATAGCCAGTTTATGCACCAATGCCTGAGATTTATAAGGTTTTGTAGAAGCGTTATACATGAATGGTGCCTGTATATCGGGTTCATTTGCATGGTTGTACTGATCATTATCAAAGAAATGATCCAGCTGTTTAATATAAGAATCATTGCCTCCCATTAGTTCGATTAAACCCTTCAAATCAAAAGGTGCGAACCAGCGGTATTGCAAAATAGTGCCCTGGTATAATCCCCTAACAGATACCTGATCGATATCTCTTTTTGTTAGATCTTCAAAGTCCTTTTTCCAGTAGGTTTTATATTCCGCAGCTTTTTTCAGATATTTAGCACTCAGCTCATCCTTCTTTAATACTTTAAGAATTTGGGCAAGCGCCCAGGTATCGTAACTTGACTCTAATGTTTTATCCGGGTGACCATAATCTAAATGATCCACTTCTTTGATCAGTGAATCGCAGATAGCAGCAAAATCTACTTTATATCCTTTGCGGTACGCATCTAACAAAACAACAATAGCATGTTCTGTTCTTACCGTATTGCTGGGTTCATGATTAGTAGCATAATCCTTTTTTCCATGAACGTATAAATTAGCTATAGAGGTAGTCATGCCTTTATATTTTTCGGGAACGATGATGGATAACAAAGGCAGCTGGGTACGGTAATTATCCCATATCGACCAGCCGTTATACAATGGCTCTTTAGAATGCTGTAAGGTACCATCTGTAGCACGGTAACTGCCGTCCTTATCGGTAATCACATAGGGCGACTGCATAGTTCTGTATAACAGCGAATAAAACAGCTTTGCTCTTTCCGGATCACCTTCTACTTTGATCCTGCCCAATACATCGTTCCAGCATTTAGTACTTGCTGCTGCAAGCTGTGCAAATCCTTGTGTATCTAAACCTGCTTTTGCATGGGCTACATCTACAGAAGAAAAAGAAACCCTGATCGAAGCTCTCGTTTCAGCGTCATTTAGCGTTGCCGTTAGTTTATGGTTGGCACTATCTGCCCATTTTACCGGCTTATCAATGCTCATGGTATAATAAACCTTATAAGTACCCACACTGCAGGTAGTTTTAGCTTCAATATAACCACTGATGGTCTGCCCTTCTATCTGATGTTCCTCGCTCACAAAGCGATTGGCTAAAGCATGGCTCAGGTTAAAATAAAAACCTTTTGCTCCTGCCGGGAATTCATAGTTTTCCAGGCCCTGCTTTTCTACCACCGTAAAAGCTGCCCTGATCTGATTGGAAAAGGCAACCTGGTAATTACCCGGTGCAGCAGATTCTGCAGTTTTAAGGAGCGTAGAAGCTGCCGGATCTGTACCCAGGAAAGGCTTGATCAGGATATTGCCGCCACTGCCCTGGCAGCCTACGCCTTCTACCCTGTTATGGGTAAAACCAAGGAATACTTTAGCTTTATATTCATAACCAGCGTGCAGGTTTGGATAGGTCTGCGGACCAATGCTGAGCATACTGAAAGGGTAACTTGCAGCAGGTGTCATTTGCCCGTGATCCCCGGAGGAGCCTAAGAAAACATTTACCCCGGAGGCTGGGTCACCTTCTTTATATGGAGTATTTGAAGTTTGCGCGCATAAACTGAGAGGGAAAAACAGCAGGATAAAAAGGTAATTCTTCATGTATAGGAAATAATATGGGCTGAATTTAAATATAAAAGGAGAAGAAACATGGTTCCTTCTCCTTTTGTTACAATGATTAATAAGGATTAATATCCTGGATTTTGGTACATTTTTACCGGATCCAATTGATATTCGGTTATTGGTATAGGGAAATATCTATCCTTTGCACTAAAGTTGGCTACTTTTCCATTTCCAAAGCCCAGCGGATCTTTAGCCTTGAAGTAAGTAACCAGTTCATCCGTAGTAAAGAAACGGATCAAATCATACCAGCGCTGGTGCTCAAAAGCAAGTTCAACCCTGCGTTCGTGTAAGATCGCTAATTTTAAGGAAGGGAATTTTGCCGCATAAACAGGATCTAAACTAGCCACTACATATAATGGCATTCCTGCTCTGGCACGTACCATATCCAGGTATTGAATAGCTACAGCACTATTTCCCTGATCCATATTTACTTCTGCAAGCATCAGAATGATATCTGCAAAACGCATTAACGGCCAGTTATTTCCACCATAACCATTTACACCTGCACCAGCACTTGCATCACGGTATTTAGTAATGAAATAGTCCTGTACTGCAGGATTTGCTGCATACTTAATGTTAAAGGTTAAGCGGGGATCTCCAGCTTCATACTCATTGACAAGATCCCTTCTTAGGTTTCCGCCATTTCCGGTGGCTACCTTAAGTGAATTGATAGTTTCACCCAGTGCCTGATTACCAGCAGCGATACCAGAACTGTAATTCACATCACCCTGCTTGTTAACAATCTCAAAGATCGCCTCAGGATTAGTTGCTTTTTTAGTTACATCAAATACATCTGCATAAGGAATAGCAGACAGATTGGTAAATGTACGTGTATTATAGGCAGCAGTAAGATAGGTATTGGCATTAGCCAGGTTCTCTGTTTTGTTGTCAGTTAACGTAGAAGCCATCGTTAAATATACTTGTCCAAGTAAACCATTGATAGCCGTTTTACCCACATAACCGGCGTTTGCTCCCGTTTGAAGATTAGGTAAACTGCTGGTAAGCCCGTCTTTCAAATCTGCAACGATCTGGGCATAAACAACGGCTTCAGATTGCCTGTAAGTATTTGCCTTAACTTCTTCAGTGGTGGTTAGTTGTTTAGTAACCATAGGCACAGCTCCCCATTTTCTTACCAGATGAAAATACATTAATGCCCGGATAAACTCAGCCTGCGCCAGATAATTCTGCTTGGTTGCAGCATTGGCAAAGGTTACTTTATCAATATTAGAGGTAATAACATTACACTTAGAAATCAGCTGGTATAGATTTAACCAGTGACCCTGAAGAAAACTATTACTTGGTATCAGCGAATAATTGGAAAATTGGAAAGGCTCACCTGCGCTACCTGTAATATCGTTTGTTCCGGTATCATCAGAATGCTGGTCATTAAATAAAGCACTGCTTTCACCAAGGTTGTTACCACTTCTTAATCCGGCATACAGCCCATTTACCGCTAGTGAAACCGAATTCTCGGAAGTGAAATATTGGTCAACAGTTACTGCATTGGGGTTATTTTGTTCAATAAAGCTCTTCTTGCATGAAGTGAAAGATATTAATGCAAGTGAGAATATGATGATCGTATATTTTTTTTTCATGTGAATATTTTTTAAATGAACCTATCCCTGGGCAGGATAGATTCATGTTTGATTTTAGAAAGTTGCTTTGATACCTACGCTATACATTCTGGCTAATGGATAATTTCCATAATCTACACCAGGAGTCAAATTTGCACTTCCATTACTATTTGTAGTATTTACGCCAGTATTGTATTGATTTAAGTTATAATCCACATCAGGGTTATATCCTCTGTACTTTGTTAAAGTAAATGCATTGTCTACGGCAACGTAAAGTCTTATATTTTCTATTTTTAATTTTTTATCTACCGACTTAGGTACATTGAATCCCAGGTTGATATTGCTGCATCTCAGGTAAGAACCACTTGAAACATAAAAAGAAGAAAGTCTTGTACTGTTACTTTGTGTTCCAACACGGTTGGGACGAAAATTCATGACACTTGGGTCAGCAGCCAAAGCGTATTGATTACTTGAACCTTCCATATTGTACAGGTAATAATCCTGAGCATCTACAACACTGTTTCCATAAGATCCACTGAATGAAGCACGGATATCAAACGCTTTGTAAGTAGCATTTAAGGCAAATCCATAAGTAAACTTAGCATAGGGACTTCCAATGATCTGCTTGTCTTTATCATTGATAATACCATCTCCATTTAAATCCTGAAAGTACAGATCACCAACTTTAGTAGGATTTGTTGAAGCTGAAGAGACAGGCACTTTACCCAGGTTCGCTGCTGTTACCAGACCAGCTACCTTGTATCCATAGAACATACCAATCGGCTGACCTTCTTCTGTAATATTTGTTACATAAGAACGTTCTCCTCCATTCGAATAAATAGTACTTGCGCCTCCGAGGTTAAGCACTTTATTTTTATTGAAGGAGATGTTTCCGCTGGCTCCAAAAGTAAAGTCCCTGCCATTGATGATCTTTCCATCTAACTGAAAGTCTAACCCTTTGTTTTGTATTTTGCCACCGTTTAAGTTAGTCAAAATAGTGGAAGCACCTGAAACAGCAGATATTGGCTGATTGAATAATAAGTTGTAAGATTTACTCAGGTAATAATTGGCGCTGAAAGATAGGCGGTTATTCAGCAGGGTAATATCAGTTCCCAAATTATATTGGGAAGTAGATTCCCATCCCAGAGTACCGTCCCTGATATCGCTGGAATATTGTGCTGATGTAACCGTACCTGAACCAAATACAGCTCCTCCACCTGAACCAACGGTCTGGATGGCGTTATAGTTACCAATATTATTATTTCCGCTTAAGCCCCAGCTTGCTCTGATCTTAACCGAAGAGTTTGCACCAAGAAAGTCATGGTACCAGCTTTCCTGCGAAAGGCTCCATCCTGCAGATACTGAAGGAAAGGTTCCCCATTTGTTTAAAGGACCAAACCTTGATGAACCATCAGTACGTAAGGTACCTGACAGAAAGTACTTGCCATCATAGTTATAACTTACGCGTCCAAAATAGGAAAGTAAGGTATTTACTGACTTACCAGCATAATTCAAAGTAAAGTAAGTGGCATCGGCACCTTTAGCAGAAATTTCCTGCACATTATCATTGGTAAAACCGGTGGCTGTTACCCTGGTTTGGTCAAACTTAGTTTGTTGGGCAGAATAACCAGCTAATGCGCTAAAATGATGTTTATCAATTGATTTATCATATGTTAATGTAAATTCAGCCAGCCTGTCTTCCTGCGTTATCGTTTGTGATACTGCATTGGCATTAGTCATCGAGGCTGTAGAATAAGGAGGACTACCTGCACCAGCAGTTAAGCTTGTAGGCGTGTAAGTATCATACTTTTCATTATAGAGCTGGGTTCCTAAATTAGCTTTAAAAGTAAGACCCTTCAGAATATCATAAGTAGCAAATGCGTTATAGGTATTCCTGTAAGTTACCCTGTTATTCTTTGATTGTTCAACTATAGCCAATGGATTTTCAATTCCCTGATGACCAAACTCATTAGCCAGGGCAGCCTCTCCGTATTGGATTGGATTACCGTTTGCATCTCTGGCAGGCAGGTTAGGAAGATAAATTTCGGCGATCATCATTGGGCTAAAACGGCCTTCTCCTACTTCCTTATTATTGGTTTGTGTCATAGAAACATTAGCACCCACTTTCATTCTTGGGTTTACCTGGGCTTCAATGTTAGACCTGAAATTAATTGTTTTTCCAGAAGTATTGGTTACAATTCCATCCTGATCCTGATAACCACCACTTACAAAATATTTAACTTTATCAGTCCCGCCTGTGAAGGAAAGATTATGACGCTGAAAAAATGCATTTCTATACAGTTCATCTTGCCAGTCGGTATTATATTTAGGAGCGATGATCGTCTGGGTACTTAAATTATACCAATCAGTAGGAATACTTACTGCACCTGCATTACCTACATTAGCAACCCTGGTCGCATTATTATCAGAATACATCGCGTCTGTCCAGGTATGACCAGCATTAACCCACAAATCATGGTATGCATTATTATGTCCGTCAATACTTAGCTGCTGAAACTGTGTAGCATTTAGTAATTTGATCTTTTTTTCCAGCTGAGAAAAGCCAAACTGTACATCATATTCAAACTTTCCTTTACCATCTTTTCCTTTTTTGGTCGTAATCAGCACCACACCTCCAGAAGCTCTTGAACCATAAATTGCAGCTGAGGCTGCATCTTTCAGGATATCAATAGTCTCAATATCTTCAGGATTTATATAGATATTATTTCCTGCAGGATAACCATCAATTACGTACAACGGATCGGTACTCGCATTGAGGGAACCAACACCACGCACACGTATTTTTGTTACGGCATAAGGAGCACCGTCAGTTTGAGTAATCTGTACTCCGGCAACTTTACCTACTAAAGCCTGTCCAATTGATGGTGCGGTTAAGTTCAGTTCTGAAGCTTTTACACTCGCAATTGCACCTGTAACATCAGATTTTCTGATCTTTTGGTAACCAATAGCTACAACTTCCTGCAGTGAATTGCTGGATTCACGTAACTGGACATTCACTACAGTCTGATTGGTGATCTTTACCTCCGTTTTCAGGTAACCAACATAGTTAAAGCTTAAGGTAGAACCAGCAGAAGTGCTGATCGCATATCTACCTGCTACATCTGTGCCTGCTTTTTTACCCGAAGCGACGTCAATAACAGTAACACCCGGTAACAATTCGCCATTCATATCTGTCACTGTACCACTTACCTGCATTTGGAAAGCAGCATTGGTAGTGGTTAGCGGCTTAGCCACAGGCTTAGCGGCAGATTGCTGTTTTTCTACATTAATGAGTACATGGCGATCATCTACCTGGGTGATGTTACCTTTGTAGTCTTTCAATAATTGCTTAAGTACAAAATAAACCGATTTAGCGTTTACATCAAGCGTAACTCTTTTACGGGTATCAATTACATTATCATAACCGATAAGGAAGTTTGATTTGTTCTCAATAATTTTAAAAACCTCTTTTAAGGTAAGGTTATCCGCATTAAAAGAGATCGTAGTATTCGTCATGGTTTGCGCTTCTGCAGCAAAACCCGGCTGGATGATCTGGGAGATAAAGATCAGCGCTAATATTAATTTCAGCGCTCCGGATCTTAATCCCGACTTAGCCTTTGGTAATAGTTTTGTAGGATAAAATTTTCGCATTTTTTGTTTTAAATAAAAATTAAAAGGAATTAGGTGTTTCAGACGCCGGTCATGGTGCCTGGTTTTTTTAAAGCTCTCTTTCTGTTACATTTTTTCAGATTTCGTAGGGTTAATCATTACTTTTCTTCCTTTCATGGTGTAAGTGGTTTGGGTTAAACTGGATAAAACATTCAGCACTTTATCTGGCCGTTCATTGTTAAAACTGAGCGTATATCTTTTAGAGTCGTGAATTCGAGGGCTTAACGTAATGTCAAGATTATACCAGCGGGCAACAGATCTGGCAATCTCTGTATAAGAAGCATTATCAAATAGCAGATGATTAGTTCTCCAGGAGCTGACAGCATCCGAATTAACCGTGGTAACGATATGGCTATTTTTGATTTTATTATAAGAAAGGGCCTGGTTACGAATAAGATCTTTTGCGAAAAGCTCGGGCTTACCTGATCGGCTGTTGGCTTCTACTTTCACAATTCCAGTTGCTACAGTTATTTTAACCTTGTTATCTTCAGGATAAGCATTGATATTAAAGGAAGTGCCGATATCAGTGGTTTGTAATTTGCCGGAGTGAATGATAAATGGTTTGCTTAAATTGTGGTGCACTTCAAAAAAGGCCTCCCCTGTTAGTTTTACTTCTCTTTTCTGCTGTCCGAATTTTGAGGATACAAAAACACTGGAGCCTGAGTTTAAAAACACAATAGTGCCATCAGCAAGAGTTACCTGCTTTTTTTCGCCATTCTGCGATCTGATCTCAGTAAATGTTTCTGGTGCTTCTTTTATTTTAAGTAAGTGCTGATAGCCATATAGTCCTGCCCCAACCACTGTAAAAAGGACTGCTGCGACCTGCAGCCATTTAAAATCCCGCTTACGTACTGTAGTGGAACTGGCTAACATTGTTGCGATCCTGGTATCCAGATCTTCAAAAACCTCTGTTTCCTGGTTTCGGCTTAGTTTTCTTCCCTGTTGCCCATAATGGCTTTCAAACCAGGTCTCCACCAGCTTACGTTCTTCTGCTGTGGCTGTTCCTGACTGATACCGCTCAAATAATATTTTTATCCTCTTGTCCAATTGTGTTCCTGCTTTAGTATAGCTCGAACTCAAACACAGAATGTCCTTTAAGGAATTGTTAAGTTTATATTAGATTTTTAACACAGAAAATCATTTTAGCAAAAACAGAAATAATGCTAAGATTTCGGGATGGGTTTCTCTAAGGGTTGACCTTAGCCTTTTGAGTGCTTCGGAAATATTGTTACGTACTGTCTTTTCTGATATGTTGAGCATATCAGCTATTTCACCATTTCTCCTGCCTTCATTCTTACTGAGGTCATAACACTGACGGGTTGTTTCAGGAAATTTTTCTACGATGTGACTGATCTGCAGGTACAACTCCCTGGCGATTGCATTTTCTTCGGCAGAATGATCAAGTGTATTTAATCCTTCCAATAAAATCCCCTCATTTCTGAGCTGAATATTTTTTTTACGGAAGGCAGATACCACCTGGTTTCTAGCCACTACATAGAGATAGGGTTTGAGATCTCTAATCTGTGATAAGGATTCTCTTTTAAGCCATAATTCCAGAAACACTTCCTGTACCACATCCTTTGCATCTTCCAAATCTGGCAAGCGCAGATTAACAACTGCAAAAACATGCTTTTTATGTAATTGGTAGAGCTCATGAAAAGCAACAACATTACCTTCGCTACTTTGCTGTAACAATACCTGTTCTGATAAATTTATCTTCATCTGATGTTTCTTCAACCTTTATCTCCGGCAAAAGTAGACTAAGCGTATATGCTGCATATAAAGATAATGTTAAGAAAACATGCGTAACGTTAATTTAACGTTTTCATTGCGCTGTAATTATTCTTCAAAAATAACGGAAACAGACTCAGGAATATTAATTACTTTTTGTTAGATGCAATCTTATAGAGGCTACAGAATTGGCAAATTTATTGATCATGGATCCATAGGTTCATCGAAATCAATCTGCAGCGCGTTAGAAAGCGGATAAAACTCCGACTCAGTGTCAGACAGTCGTTTACCATTGGTATAGGGAACATAGCCCAGCTCTTTCTCACATCTTCCAGGCATGATATCAGTGATATAATAACTCTGAGATTTTGCAGTGGAAGTAATGCAGGGTTTATCCATTGGAAAACCATAACGATAGATCAAACGGGCACAATTGCGCAGGTTGGTGGTAGTATGACGGGCATGCGGTTCCATCAATATAGCATATTCAGGAATATGAAGTGTCTGTATGAGGAATTTTTTCATTTCTGCTGCCTCATTATATATTGTTTTGTACGGATGTACACATCCACCAGAAACCATGATAAAGGGTGCCAGTCCCTGATGATATTGCAGCACAGCCAGCCGGCATCTTAACATTCCGCCGGCACTCAATGCTACATCCTTTTCTTCCGGCCCTTCACCGGGAACTAAGATGAGCGTATATTTATATTTAGCCCAATTCAACGTTGATGCATATTTGCAGGCAGATTTATTAACAGTTTCTGTCATGGGTTCAAAATCACCCGCGCGGTTACGCCCGTTAATTTCAAGGGACTGTAAAGCGAATACCAAGGAAGGAGCAAAAAATAGTTTGTCCACCTTAGTTTCATCTAAAGCCAGTCGCGCATTTAAAGAAATAAGTTCCGTATAACTTTTGTCACTGATGTTAAAACCAATAGAATCTATTTGCGGATAATTAGGTTTTTGCCCTCCGGCATAAACACTGATTGTATAATTAACGGCTTTGGCATCCTGTTCCCAAGCCTTGATCAGCATTTCTTTATCCCCCACTCCTGCATAAAGCTGGTAACAGCCCGAAGGGCTTAGGTACTTACTCACCAACTGCCCCAATTCATTGTTCAATTGATATAATTCTCCTAACCTGTTCCCTATTTGAAAGATTTCCTCCTTACTGAATTTCATCTTTTCAATATAACAGCCCTGATCCTTTTCACAGTTTTTTAAAGCATATACTATTCCCTCCCTTCTATTTGAGGTGATTTTTGAAAGTAAAGGATCATGCTCCAACCTCCTTTTTACAGCAGGAATTTCATTAAATAAAGTAAGCAGATAATAATTTTTTGATTGGACGTAACTACTTCCCTTAAGTAAAGGATAATGGGAATTAGTTAATGCTTTTTGTCCAAAACCGGTAGTTGAAAACATTACCAGGAACAATAAAAAAGAAACACATTTCATCCAACAAAAATAGTAATTGCAAGTTAAAAAGAAGTTAGGGACACAAAACCGTAAGATTAAGAGATTATCGCACAAAATTCTGATTTAGTAAAAATGAAAACCATCAAAAAGCAGATAAGATTAAAAAACTGGATAAATAAATCTTGATCCGGAAACTGTAATAGGCAGTCAATGGTACAAACAGGGAGTTGATGAAGGTTCTTTATCAGCAACACGCAGTTATGGTTTTTCTATCAATGCCAATTTTTAATCCATCATCTTAAATACAATTATATGAAAAAGATATATATCCACTTTTGTTTCCTATTTATTGCAGCAGCATCTCTAACTGCCTGCAAGAAAACATTGGAAGAAAGTTACAATAATCCTGAGAAATCTACTGTTCAAAGCATTCCGACTTTCTTTACGGCCATGTTAAACAGCGACCGCATCAGACCTGCTTACTGGAATGTACGTACTTTCCTTTTACCGCATACAGCAGTATATTCTCAAACAGCATCGTTTTATAATGGCAATGATGTGTTTAAACAAAGTGATAGTTATGTAGGCAATTACTGGTCTGACTTTTATTATCCGGCAGGAAATGGAAGCGGTCCTATGGCTTTATATCGTCAGATGCAGACTACCTACAAAAGCCTGTCGGCAGCAGATCAAGCAAGTCAGGCTATATTTTTGCAGGCCGCTAAAATTGAACTGATAGATCAGGCAGCACAAATGGTAGATCTATGGGGTGATATTCCTTATACAGAAACTGGCTCCCTGGAAACTTCCAGCACCATAAAAAACCCAAATTTTGACGACGCTAAAACATTGTACACTTCGTTTATCAGCGACCTGGATGCAGCATCTACTTATTTCTCTACAGCGGTGACCACTACTTCTTTTACCAAACAGGACATTTTGCTGGCAGGAAACACAGACCGCTGGAGAAGATATGCCAATTCTTTACGTTTACGCCTGCTGATGCGGATATCTTTTGAAGATGAAGCAACAGCAAAAGCAGCTATCACAGCTATGCTGGCTAACCCCACACAATATCCTTTGTTAGACGGAGGAAATACTGGTGCATATAATCCTTCTGGAAATGATGTTTTATTAACACCGTTAACGACTAACAATGACAATTTGAATAGTGCTTTAACAGAGATCAACAGCTCTTACGCTACCGACTACCTGTTAAATAAGGTAATGCTTCCCGCAAATGACCCACGGATTCCGGTATGGTATGATAAATTTGGAACAACTACCGATGATGGTTTTGTGCCCAATAAAACATACAGGGCAATGCCAGTGACCTATACAACAGGACAGTCAGATACGGCATACAGTCACTACTCTACGCTCGACTCAGCTACATTTCTTCAGAACAAGAACTTACCGGGAATCGTTTTCACTTCCGCAGAGGTTAACTTCCTTAAAGCTGAAGCCTTTGAACGCTGGGGCGGCGGTAATGCACAGGCTGCTTATGAAACCGCTCTTACCCAATCTGTGTACTTTTATTATTACCTGCATGGCTTAGGGACAAATACCCCAATTACTCCTGCTACTGCAGATATCACTGCCTTTTTAACAGCAGCTAATGTAGCCTATACAGGCAGCAGCACTGAAAAGCTTGCTAAAATATGGATACAGAAATGGGCAAACTTTGGATTTCTGCAAAGTAAAGAAGCATGGGCAGAATACAGAAGAACTAAATATCCGGTCCTTACCTTCCCTACAGCAGGAAAATTGACCGGTTACGAAACTCCTCCTAACCGCTTACAATACCCTATAGTAGAAACTGGTTACAACAGTAATTATTCAAAAGTACAGGCAAAAGATACGCGTTTGGCTAAGATATTCTGGGATGTAAAATAAAAAGCCGAATTGAATTTACTAGCATACACAGAGAGGTTGTCAAAAGCAACCTCTCTTTTATTTGCACGTACTTATACTAAATGACGCATGCTAAAAAAACAAAACTATTCATTCTTCTTTCGGTTGTCTTTCATAGCACTAAAGAGGAGATCTGATTAAATTATTTAAAACACAAGACCAGGGATGAAAAAATACATACACGTAGTGGAGGATAATGAAGATATCAGATATATTGTGGAGTTTTTCCTGTCAGACTACGATTATGATGTTCAGTTATCTGCTAATGTGAAAGACTTTATTGCGAGTATGAGTGGTCCTTTACCAGACCTGTATCTCCTCGATGTAATGCTTCCTGATGGTAATGGTCTTGAGATATGTAAACATATAAAAGCCAATGAACGTACTAAACATACTCCGGTGATTATTATGTCTGCACATTCTAACGAAAATGAAGTTCGGTCAGAAAGCTGTGCTGATGATTTTATCAGTAAACCCTTTGACCTTAATGAGCTTGTTACCCGCATTAAAAAACAATTACATAGTCACAATGCATAAAATAATTCTGTGATTACCTCTTGCATTTGGTCTTCAAACTATTTTACATTACCTGGTCATCAAATACTCCCATTTTTATCAAAATAAAAATAACAAAAGTCCTTAAATATCGTTTCATGAAAAACAACATGTACTAATTACACCTATATGTTGTTTTGTTAACCTAAATTATTTATAAAAAAACACCTATATTAGCTAATGCCCAAATTAATACAAATCATAGAAGATGATGAAGCTATCAGAGATGTAATAGAATACATATTACAGCAATCAGAATTTGATGTAACTGTAGCTTCAAACGCCAAAGAATTCAAAATTAATTTATTCAATACCTTACCCGATTTGATATTAATGGATGTAAAACTTCCGGATGGGAATGGAATTCAATTGTGCAGAAAGCTAAAACAGAGTTTAGATACCAGGCATATCCCCGTCATCATCATGTCTGCAAATGCGACAGCGGAAGAAAGCAGTAAAGAGGCTTATGCAGATGATTTTATCAGCAAGCCATTTGATTTAAATGAATTACTAAAACGTATAGAAAGACAATTGGCCTAACTTAATCATAAAGATCCGGCATGATCTATTATAAAATCGAAATTCAGGGTAAAATTTTCCAGGTGAAACGGTTATCGCTAACCGTTCCACTATTTAAGGTAATGCACTTGGGAGGCTTTATGGAGATTTATAAAAACCCGCTGTCTGGTTCCTGGTCTACCCTCTTCACTTCCGAATTGCATACTGATATTTTGGCTTTTCAGATCGGGCCGGAAATTGAAAACTATTATCGTTTATTCATTCTGCTTACTTTCCCTGGTAACCCGCCTATTTAACTGTTGCAGCCCAGGCATCCATTTTAGATTCAAACACACTTAAAGGCATTGATCCATCTTTTAATACCTGATTGTGAAATTCTGCAAGATTGAATTTCGCTCCCTGCGCTTTCTCATATCTGCTGCGTAATTCACGGATCTTCATGGCACCAATTTTGTAGCCTAATGCCTGTCCAGGCATCCCCATATAACGTTCTATCTCTGCAGTTGCATATTCCGAACTTGCTGGCTCGTTGTCCATCATATATTTAATGGCCTGCTCCCTGGTCATATTTTTTGTGTGTATAGCTACATCTACTACTAAACGGATAGCACGGTGCATTTCATCTCCTAAAGCACCCATATGCTGATATGGATCAGTATATAACCCTAGTTCTTTTCCTAATGATTCACAATATAAAGCCCATCCTTCTACATAAGCATTATGTCCGCCAAAACGACGAAAATCAGGAAGCGAAGTATTTTCCTGGGTCAGTGAAATCTGATAATGGTGACCAGGAATAGCTTCATGGAGGAATAAAGATTCCATTCCTGATGTGGTATTAAATTTAGTTGCATCCAGGATTGGAACGTAAAAAATCCCCGGACGTTTACCGTCTGCCGAACCCTGATTGTATTCTGCACTGGCAGAAGCTGCACGAAAGGCTTCTGTCTGCCTAATTTCAAACGGAGTTTTAGGTACATTGTTAAACATCTTTTTGAGGTTAGGCTCCATGCGTTGATGAATATGATCAAACGCAGCAAGTACCTCTGCCGGTGTTTTATAAGGCATAAATTTAGGATCGGTTTTCATGTATTCAAAAAAGGCATGAAGATCACCCTTAAAACCAGTTACATTTTTTATACTGTCCATCACCCCATGTATACGGGCCACTTCCTTTAATCCTGTCTGATAGATTTCTTCAGGAGTTTTTGTAGTAGTGGTTTGCTGTTTTACCAGATAGGTATACATGGCAGTGCCGCCCGGCATTGATGAATATCCGGAAGTTGTTCTTGCTTTAGGCAAGTAATCATGCTCCAGGAAGTCGCCCAGTTTTTTATAAGTAGGAACAATCACTTTCATGATCGCCTCTTTGTAGGCTGCTGCAATTCTTTTTTGATCAGCCGCTGAAAATTCTTTAGGCAATTTTTCTATCGGCCCGTAGAACAAACTTTTCTTAGGGTCGGTAACCACCATACCCAGCATTTGCGGATACATTTTTACTACCAGAGTTTTAGGAAAAACAATATTCGCTGCCATTCCTTTTTTAAAATTCCCAATTGCTGTATCTGCCCAAACCGAAAATGCATGAACACGTTTTAGCCAGTTATCATAATCTTTTACGGTTTTAAAGGGCTGTGCACCCGTACCTGAACCCAATTGTGCCATCATTAAAGGCAATGATGTCATTTGGTTAAAAGGAAGATATTCAAAATGATAATTATACCCTTCCAGACTCATTTCTAATTCATCTTTTAAGATATCGTAAGATAATTTGTCGTTCTCATCCAGCTTTGCCGGGTCATATTTGCTGAGACTATCCAGATATTGTTTGTCGAAGGTTTTAACCGATTGAATGTAAGCTGCAGAACCATCATTTGGTAAGAGATCATTGAACCTATCGTCACCCGCATAAGTAGCTGTAAATGGGTTTAACTTTAAATAATCCCCATAATATTGTACAAATAGCTTATTTAGTTTTGTATCTCCTGCACTCGCTGTAGTTTTGTCCTTTTGTTTACATCCCGCTACAACGCCCATCAATACCAGGGCAACAGCTATTTTTTTCATAATTTTGAGTTTATGAAATAAAGCTAATAATAATTCTTACATTTTCTATTCTACCAATGTATTGAACTTAGATTCGATATGATGCCTTGCATGCTGCTGAAAATCTTCTGGTGAAGTACCAGTTTGTTTTTTAAAAAACCTGCTAAAATAAGGCCGGTCTGTAAAACCCAGATCATAAGCAATTTCTTTGAGCGTATTTTCACTGTGGATGATTTTTCTTTTGGCTTCCAGAATGATGCGGTCATGGATCAGCTGCATTCCTGTTTTATCCAATTTTTCTTTTAAGATCTGGTTGAGGCGTTTGGAACTGATTCCCAGTTCTGAAGCATAAAATTCGGCATTTCTTTCCTGCTGATAGTTTTCTTCCAGCAACATCATAAATTCATATACCCTTTTCTGATTTACATCCTGCGCTGTAAAAACATGTTCTTTAATCCGGATTAGCTTAAGCAAAAATACTTTCAGCAATGCTTTTAAGATGAAAAAACTATTGGAAGATTTACTGTACTCTTCTTCA